>RCMZ01000025.1_pt1 | contig 90990 bp, 92 predicted proteins | sample 2041141 | NCBI WGS metagenome assembly RCMZ01 (sample SAMN09708263, study PRJNA481090) | Wastewater metagenome, whole genome shotgun sequencing project. | biome: sewage; isolation source: Davis station wastewater (DW) | place: Antarctica: Davis Station | collected 2010-03-01 | reverse complement strand
CAACACCACATCCACTACTTCGTTTTCGTTTCGCGCCATTACCGCATCTCCACAATCAAAATCTGCAGCACCCAACTGCTGTCACTCGGTCTTGTGAGCTAACACCAGCTGCTTATTACTGTCCGCCAGACGGCCTTGGAGCCAGGAAGAGGTAACTTCCAGAATACTAATGGCTCCCTGTATGCACCTTGACCGCTCTCAACCGGAGATAAACAGGAGAGGGTTTCAGCTCAACAGTTAATTGGCACACATCAGGATATCTCCCAACGCCGCCAGCTCTGCACAGAACAGGCCCCTATAAGGGCGTTATTTTTCGGCGCGAACAATACCATTAATGGTGGATTGCTTAACGCAAAAAATGCACGAACCGTAGTCATTGATGCTTTTTTCACCGGTAATAAGCAGCAGAGCGAGCCAACCTCAGCGCCTGCGCTGGCTGCTGGGCCAGCAGCAGAACAAATAGGCAAAGCTAGACATTGGTCGGCTTGATTGAGCGGCTTATTCACTGCACACCGTACGCTTACGGCTAGAACCAGCCGCTGTTTAGCTGCGCCTGGCAATTGCGATATTGCATGGCATAGCGCTTGGCGCGGGCATCGACCTTAGCGGCTACGGGTAACAGCCAAGCTTTTTGCAAGTGACTGCCACGGCTAAAGCCGCCCCAGCCCTCGTGATAATTGAGGTACTGGTTGTAGGCATCCCATTTGGAGATGCCATTTACCTTCTGGCTTTTGCTGGTGTACCAGCCCATGAAATCCAAGGCATCGGCAAAATTATCGCGACTGGCCCAACCGTTACCGGTTTCGCGTTTGTAGTCGGCCCAGGTTTCATCTTTGACTTGGGCGTAGCCATAAGCCGTACTGGGACGACCGTAGGGAATAACACCAAGGAAATAACGCATCGGCGGCCTGGCATCTTGGCGAAAACTCGACTCCTGATACATCATCGCCATGGTCACAAACGACGGCGTGCCCCAGCGCTGAGTCATATCTTGCGCGGCTTGGTGCCAGGTCGATTTTTCCGCAAAGATCTGACAGAGGTCTTCCGGCTGGGCCGGCGGGCGGGTGCTACAAGCGCCGAGCAGGTAAATGCTCAGCAGCAACGTCGCCCGGCACAGCAACGGCGACTCAAGCACGGGCGGCATTAATGATGTCGATGTAAGGCCCGGCTTGGCGCTGGTCCTGAATCAATGCGACGAAGTCATTGCCTTGCGCGTCAGTGGCATTCAGGTCGTAGCCCGCCGCCTGGAAGAAGCTGACAAAACGGGCAAAGTCATCCGCACGCAGACCACGATAAGCCTTGATCAGCTTGTGCAGCGACGGCGAAGTCGCATCGGCCGGCTCGAACGCGAGGAACAGCTTAATCGGCTCGTCACCGATTTCATCGCCAACCACCTGTTTTTTGTCTTTACGCATGATCCACTCCAACGGGCCGGTTTTTCAGGGTCGGCAGTTTACCCCAGGGCTCGCGGCTCAGGCGACCACTGCACGGCGCCAATACGCTCAAGCAATAGGTCGCCATCAGAACTGCGCGACCATCCAAGCCAAGTAGTCCGCAACCTCGGCAGCCCCTTCGCGCGGCGCCCAAGGCGCCAGCTCACCATCGCCAATCGGCCGATAAGGCCCGGCCTTGCACTCAAACAATACGCTGTCGGCTTCAAGTACCACCAAGGCGTGAAACACCCCAGGCGGCAGATCGACACCCACGCAATCAGTGCCTGGCGCTAGCACTCGCTGCGCCAGCACTGCACCGCTGTCGCTGAATACCAGCAAACCCAGACGGCCTTTGAGTACCAGCAAAGCTTCGGCCTTATCAGCCGCCAGATGCCGGTGCGGCGGGATATAGGTGCCAGGCTGCAGGCCCACCGCCAAGCGATGGCAAGGGTCGTCCATCTGATGAAAGTTGTGATGCTGACGCAGACGCGGGCTGACCGCCGCTTGAGCGGTCAGCTGAGTGAACAATGCCTGATCGAGAAAACGCGGTTCAGGCATATCGTTTACAGGCCTTTGACCGCATAGATGCCCGGCGCATTGCGCCAGTAGCCTTTGTAGTCCATGCCGTAACCGAAGATGAAACGGTCAATGCACGGCAAACCGACGTAATCAGCCTTTAAATCTGGGCGTGCCTTACGGTCGTGATCCTTGTCGATCAGCACCGCGGTGTGCACTGCAGCTGCGCCGGCATGCCGACAGAAATCGATGATCGCGCCGAGGGTGTGCCCTTCGTCGAGGATGTCGTCGATGATCAGCACATCACGGTCCATAAACGAGACTTCCGGCTTAGCCTTCCAGAACAGCTCGCCGCCGCTGGTTTCGCTGCGATAGCGCGTAGCGTGCAGGTAGGACAGTTCCAGCGGGAAATTCAGCTTAGGCAGCAGCTTGCCAGAGAAGATCAAACCGCCATTCATCACACAAAAAACCACCGGATTGCGCTCAGACAGCTCGCTATTAATAAGTGCGGCCACCTTGTCGATAGCCGCTTCCACTTCGGCTTCGTGGTATAGACAGTCGGCTTCCTGCATGACTTGGCGGATATGGGCGAGATCAGCAGACATGGTATTTCCTCGAAGGTGGCAGGCTCTGCGCGCAGACAACCTGATCAATGTGTCAAAATAAAAGCCGGCAAAGGTACTCACCTGTCAGTCTGCGGGCAAGCTCTGGCAGACCGACGTAAAGACACAGAATAAACGTTAAGTCGCCAAAACACCCAGCCGCTGCCTGCCCAACCAATGCTTTACTCTAACCCTGTTAATCGCCCGCCCGCCGGAGAGCCCCGCCATGCCTACCTTAGAGATCCGCCACCCGCTGATCCGTCATAAACTCGGCCTGCTGCGCCGCGCCGATATCAGCACAAAAAACTTTCGCGAGCTGGCGCAAGAGGTCGGCGCCCTATTGACCTATGAAGCAACCAAGGACCTGCCACTGGAAACGGTTGAGATCAATGGCTGGTGCGGCCCGGTGCAGGTGGAAAAAATCTCCGGCAAAAAAATCACTGTGGTGCCAATCCTGCGCGCTGGCATCGGCATGCTTGATGGCGTGCTCAGTTTGATTCCCGGCGCCAAGGTCAGCGCCGTCGGTGTCGCTCGCAATGAGCAGACTCTAGAAGCCCACACCTATTTGGAAAAACTGGTGCCTGAGATCGACGAGCGCTTGGCGCTGATCATCGATCCGATGCTGGCCACCGGCGGTTCAATGGTTGCCACCATCGACCTACTGAAGAGAGCCGGTTGTAAGGAAATCCGCGCCATGGTGCTGGTTGCTGCACCCGAAGGCATTCAAGCGGTCGAAAGCGCGCACCCAGACGTACTGATCTTCACCGCCTCCATCGACCAGTGCCTGAACGAGCACGGCTACATCATTCCGGGCCTGGGCGATGCCGGCGATAAGATCTTCGGCACCAAGCAGAAGGACGCCTGAGATGCAGGAGCAATTCAACGATCCGCTCTGGCGCACCGTATTATCAGGCGCGCAGATGCTCTTCGTGGCCTTCGGCGCCTTGGTGCTGATGCCGCTGATTACCGGCCTCGATCCTAACGTCGCGCTATTTACCGCAGGGCTCGGCACCCTGCTGTTCCAGATTGTGACGGGCCGTCAGGTACCGGTATTCCTCGCCTCCAGCTTCGCCTTTATCACCCCGATCATTCTCGCCAAGGGCCAGTTCGGCCTGGCCGCCACCATGGGCGGGATCATGGCCGCCGGCTTCGTTTACACCTTCCTTGGCCTGGCCGTGAAGATCAAAGGCACTGGTTTTATCGACCGCATGCTGCCACCGGTGGTCATTGGCCCCGTCATCATTGCCATCGGCTTGGCTATGGCGCCTATCGCCGCCAACATGGCGATGGGCAAAGGTGGCGACGGCGCACAGCTAATCCCCTATCGCACGGCCATGTTGATTTCCATGCCGGCGTTGCTGACCACGCTGCTCGTCGCGGTATTCGGCAAGGGCATCTTCCGCCTAGTACCGATCATCTCTGGGGTGCTGGTGGGCTTTGCGTTGTCGTTCTACTTCGGTGTGGTCGACACCGCCAAGATCGCCGCCGCACCTTGGCTGGCATTACCAAACTTCACCGCACCAGAGTTCAATTGGCAGGCGATCCTGTTTATCGTGCCCGTAGCCTTGGCACCGGCCATTGAGCACATTGGCGGCGTTATCGCAGTGGGCAGCGTTACCGGTCGCGACTATTTAAAAACGCCAGGTCTACACCGCACGCTGTTGGGCGACGGCATCGCCACCACCGCCGCCGGCCTGTTTGGCGGCCCGCCCAACACCACCTACGCGGAGGTCACGGGCGCGGTGATGCTGACCAAAAACTACAACCCAAAGATCATGACCTGGGCGGCGATCTTCGCCATCTGCCTGGCCTTTATCGGTAAGTTCGGCGCGCTGCTGCAGAGCATTCCGGTGCCGGTGATGGGCGGCATTCTGTGCCTGCTGTTCGGCACCATTGCCGCCGTCGGCATGAACACCATGATCCGCCACAAGATCGACCTAGCCGAAGCGCGCAACCTAGTGATCGTTTCGGTCACCTTAGTGTTCGGCATTGGCGGCATGCTGATCGGCACGGGCACCGGCCCAGATGACTTTGGCCTAACCGGCATTGCGCTTTGCGCCGTCGTTGCCGTCGCCCTCAACCTGCTGCTGCCGGGCAATGACAGCTGGAAGACTAAAACGCTGAATGAACACAAAGATTGATTACGGAGCATGCGAAGAAAGCCCACGCGTGCCTGATCGCAGGGCAAATCGGTGCTCAATAACCGAGATGTAAAAAGTCATACGCCCTGAAAACTAAAATCCCCAGAGGAATGTATTTCCTACTGGGGGTTTTAGTTTCAAGCGCTCAGCTTATAAAGCTTGCGGCGCGCGCTCACATAGCGCGTTGAGCGCCGGCCCCCAGCCAGGGTGATCGTTCAGGCACGGCACCAGCAGCAGTTCTTCACCGCCAGCGGCGAGGAAATCTTCACGACCACGGATGCCGATTTCCTCCAGGGTTTCGATGCAATCGGCAACAAAGGCTGGGCACATCACTAGAAGTTTTTTCACCCCTTGCGCCGCCAGCTCGTGCAAACGTGCATCGGTGTAGGGCTCGATCCATTTGGCACGGCCCAAACGCGACTGGAAGGACACTGACCATTGCTCAGGCTTAAGTCCAAGTTGTGCGGCAAACAGCTCGGCGCTGCGCAGGCACTGGGCGCGATAACAAACCGCGAGCAACTCAGGTGTGGCATTACGGCAGCAATCCGGCCCTTTCAGGCATTGCCCGCCGGTGGGGTCGAGCTTGTGCAAATGCCGCTCAGGCAAACCGTGAAAGCTCAGCAGCAGATGATCAAACCCTGCCTGCAGATGAGGCTTGGCGCTCTCGGCCAAGGCGGCGATGTATTCCGGCTGCTGATAGAACGGCTGCAGGATGGCAAATTGCATGGCCAGTTGATGCTCGCGCACCACTCGCTTAGCCTCCTCGATCACAGTGGTCACCGTGCTGTCGGCAAACTGCGGATACAACGGTGCCAGGGTGACCTGCCGAATACCTTGCTTGGCCAGGCGCAATAACACCGCTTCAATCGACGGCTCGCCATAGCGCATCGCCAATTCCACCGGGCCATGGCGCCACTGACCTTGCATCTGGGTTTGCAGGCGACGGCTGAGCACCACCAGCGGCGAGCCCTCATCCCACCAGATTGAGGCATAAGCATGCGCCGAGGCCGCCGGACGCTTCCACAGAATCAGCGACACCAGCAAACGACGCACCGGCCACGGCAAATCGATAACGTAAGGATCCATCAGAAACTGATTTAGGTAACTACGAACATCAGCTACCTCGGTCGAGGCCGGCGAACCCAAGTTGACCAGCAACAGCGCGTGATCGGTCATGCAGCATCCTTATGGCCTAGAAGATCGTTCAAGGCAGCATCCAAGTCAGTAAAACGGAAGGTGAAACCAGCGCTCTGCAATCGCTCAGGCAGCGCACGCTGGCCTCCCAGCAACAAACCACTTAATTCGCCCAGTCCAAGGCGCAGCACCCAAGCTGGCATCGGCAGCAGCGCGGGACGATGCCAGGCACGACCCAAAGACCGCGAGAAGTCCCGATTACGTGCCGGTGCCGGCGCGCAGGCATTATAAGGACCGCGAGCAGCGTCGTGCTGCAAGAGAAAATCAATCAGGCCGATTTGATCCTGCAAGTGAATCCACGGCATCCACTGCTGGCCATTGCCCAGCGGCCCACCCAAACCTAATTTGAACGGCAGTCGCAAACGGCTAAGAAACCCGCCTTGCGCTGCCAATACCAAGCCGGTACGCAGCAACACCACGCGCATACCCAGCGCCTCGCCCTTAAGCGCCGCAGCCTCCCAGGCCGCACACAGTTGACTGGCAAAATCGCTAGCAACCGGCGCCATTGCCTCGGTTAACGGTTGATCACCGCCATCGCCATACCAACCCACTGCCGACCCGGAGAGCAACACCTTGGGCCGATCGACGCGGCTGCCGAGCCATGCCAGCAACTGTACGGTCAAAGCCACTCGACTGGCCAACAACAAGGCTTTGCGTTTGCTCGTCCAAGGCCGATCAGCAATTGGCGCACCGGCCAGATTAACCACCGCATCCAAATGCTCATCAGCTAACTCTTCTAGCCGAGCAATGCCACGCACCTGAGCACCACACAGGCGCGCGACCTGCTCTGGCTGGCGGCTCCACACCACCAATTGATGACCCTGGGCGAGCCAGTGACGGCACAACGCACGACCAATCAGGCCGGTACCACCGGTAAGCAATATCTGCATGGCTTGTTCCTCCCGCGGGCAAAAACGCTGATCGCCCCCTAATCTTGCTTTAACGCCGCCAGCCCATTAAGGACTGACTCGCGTCGGCAAACTACAGGTGAACGCAGCACACATACTTATACAAAAATAGCAGATTGTATAATTATCGTCCAAGACTTAACCTGATGGCACAGCAACGAGGTAAATCATGAGTATTCCAATCGCCATCATCGGCACCGGCATTGCCGGCTTGTCGGCAGCCCAAACCTTGCAGACAGCCGGCTATGCCGTGCAGCTGTTCGACAAAAGTCGTGGTAGTGGCGGGCGCATGTCCAGCAAGCGCAGCGATGCCGGCGCCCTCGACCTAGGCGCACAATATTTCACTGCCCGCGACCGCCACTTCGTCGAGGCCGTGCAACAGTGGAAGGCCCACGGCTGGGTTGAGCAATGGAGCCCGCGCCTGTATCACAGTAAACAAGGCCAATTAAGCGTGTCGCCCGATGAGCAGGAGCGCTGGGTCGGCACGCCACGCATGAGTTCTATCTGTCGCGCCATGCTGGCCGGTCTGCCGGTGCTGTTTTCCTGCCGAATTACTGAGGTGTTTCGCGGCGAGCAGTATTGGCACCTGTTAGATGCTGAGGGCAATAGTCACGGCCCATTCAGCCATGTGATCGTCGCCACCCCGGCGCCACAGGCCACCGCCTTGCTCAGCGCCGCGCCTAAGCTGGCCAGCGCTGCCGCCAGCGTGGTGATGGAGCCCACCTGGGCGGTGGCCATGGCCTTCGATACGCCGCTGCAGACCGAGGTCGAAGCCTGCTTCGTGCACGACAGCCCACTCGACTGGATCGCTCGCAACCGCAGCAAGCCCGGCCGCGATACCGCAGTCGATACCTGGGTTGTGCATGCCACCAGCCACTGGAGCAAGCAGCATCTGGACTTATCCAAAGAAGGCGTAATCGAGCAGCTACAAGGCGCCTTTGCCGAGCTAATCGGCTGCACCGTGCCCGCCGCCAGCTTCACCCTCGCCCACCGCTGGCTGTATGCCCGCCCGGCGGCGGCACACCAATGGAGCGTATTAGCAGATGCCGACTTAGGCCTCTATGCCTGTGGTGATTGGTGCATGTCCGGTCGAGTTGAGGGCGCTTGGCTGAGCGGCCAAGAGGCAGCCAAAAGGCTGCTTGAGCAGCTGCCATGAGGCGCCTGAATCCCAACAAGTTGCTGCTGTCAAAATGGACAGCTGCGCGTCCGCAGAACCGCGAAAAACACTTTTTGGTCAGCGAGCTGCTGTGTGATGAAGAAGGCATCGTCTTACAGATTGAACTGCAAGCAGTGCTGACCCGGCGTTGCGAGCATATCGATTGGCGGCAGCTACAAGATGAACAAAGCTGGTTGCTGGGCTGGAAGTAAGGCCAGCCCAGCAACAGTTAGCGGCGTTTGCCGCCCAACAGCGACCCGAGTATGCCGCGCACCAACTCGCGGCCGACCTGATTTGCTACTTGCCGCACTGCCGTCTTCAACGCCTGACCAGCCAGACTACCGAGCATGCCGCCGGCTATATCCGTCAAGCTGCCACTACTCTCGGCGGGCTTGGCAGGTGGCGGCGCCGCCGGATGCGCCGAGCGCGCAAGCAGCAACTCATAGGCCGACTCGCGATCAATCGCACGGTCATAACGACCAGCTTGCGGCGACTGGCGAATCAACTGTGCACGCTCAGCCTCACTCAACGGCCCAATGCGCGACTGTGGCGGAGCAATAGCCACGCGCTGAACCATGGCTGGCGTGCCTTTGTCTTCCAAGGTACCGACCAGCGCCTCACCAATACCTAACTCGGTCAGCACCGCCAAAGTGTCCAAAGCCGGATTAGGACGAAAGCCATCAGCCACTGCCCGCAAAGATTTTTGCTCCTTAGCAGTAAACGCGCGCAAGCCATGCTGGATGCGCAAACCCAACTGAGCCAATACCTCGTCGGGTAAATCGGCTGGCGACTGCGTGACGAAAAACACCCCCACGCCCTTGGAGCGAATCAACCGCACTACCTGCTGCAAACGCTCTTGCAAAACCTTAGGTGTGTCGGAAAAAAGCAGGTGCGCCTCATCGAAAAACAGCGCCAACAAGGGTTTATCCGCATCACCACGCTCGGGCAACTGCTCGAACAATTCAGCCAGCAGCCACAACAAGAACGTCGCGTAGACCTTGGGCGCCTCATGCACCAGACGGCTGGCATCAAGCAGATGAATACGTCCGCGACCATCGGCCTCCGGGCGCAGAATGTCTTCCAGCTGCAACGCTGGCTCACCAAACAGCGCTTCCACACCTTGCTGTTCCAGCGTCGCCAGGCGCCGTAACAGGGCTTGGCCAGACGCACCAGTAAACAGCGGTTTGTCTTCACCGAGCATTTCGGGATGAGTGGCCAAGTAATTGAGCAGTGCCTTCAAATCCTTCAAATCGAGCAACAACAGACCTTCACGATCCGCCACTTTAAAGGTGGCATACAGCGCCGCCTGCTGGCTGTCGCTCAGCTCCAGCAAGTTGCCCAGCAACAGCGGCCCCAACTCACTCAAGGTGGTACGCAAAGGGTGACCACTCACGCCATTAACGTCCCACAACGTCACCGGATAGGCCTGCGGCCGATGCTCTAACCAAGGCATGCTGGCAATCCGTTCGGCAACTTTACCTTGCGGATTACCGCTGGCACCGAGGCCGCATAGATCACCTTTGACGTCAGCGGCAAATACCGCCACGCCAGCGTCGCTGAAGGCTTCGGCAAGACGTTGCAAGGTTACGGTTTTGCCTGTGCCAGTGGCACCAGCGATCAGGCCATGGCGGTTGCACAACCGCAGCGATTGAGCCACCGCTTGCCCTGCCGGATCAGCACCTAGAACAAATGCGCCACTTTCAGTCATCTTGCCTTCCTTTGAGTTAAAGCTTTACTGGAGTTATGCCGACACACACAGCATAGCCGTAGCGCCTGCGCGCCTAAATAGGCCATTCTCTAACAAACATAACTGCGGTCATTGCCATGAATCTAAAATTTCGCCAGAAAATCTTAATCGCCGCCTCCCTTGTGGTGGCGGCCACCTTCTCTCTGTACACCCTATATGGCGATTATCAGCAACGTAGTGCCATCAGCAGTGATCTAGATAACTACCTAAGTGAAATGGGTACGGTTACCGCCAACAACATTCAGAACTGGTTATCTGGCCGCATCCTCTTGGTGGAAAGCACCGCGCAGACCATCGCCGGCAACCCAGAGCCCGAGGCAGTCAATCGTCTGCTTGAGCAAAAATCCTTGGCCTCAACGTTTATGTCCAGCTATTTGGGCAGCGCCGACGGCGGCTTCACCGTGCGCCCTGATGACAAGATGCCTGACGGCTTCGACCCTCGGACCCGACCTTGGTACAAAGACGCTATGACCGTCGGCGGCACCATCCTGACCGAACCCTATGTCGATGCAGCTACCAAGCAGCTGATTATCTCTATCGCCACACCCGCGCAAGCAGCAGGCGTGGCCGCAGGCGACCTAAGCCTGGAAACCTTAGAGCAGATCATCAACTCCCTAGACTTCGGCGGCATGGGCTACGCTTTCTTGGTCAGCTCCGACGGTAAAATTCTGGTGCACCCGGACCAGAAGCTAGTAATGAAAAGCCTACGTGACGTTTACCCTAAAGATACCCCGCGCATCACCCAAGAACTCAGCGAGGTCGAACTAGATGGCACGACACGCCTGCTGACCTTTGCTCCAGTCAAAGGCTTACCCGGCGTGACATGGTCTGTTGGCATAAGTGTCGACAAGGCCAAGGCTTACGCCATGCTCAGCTCCTTCCGCACCTCGGCCATCATTGCCATGGTGATCGCGGTCATCGGCATCATCTTCCTGCTGAGCTTGCTGATTCAGGTACTGATGCGTCCGCTGCTCGCCATGGGCACAGCCATGGAAAACATCGCGATGGGCGAAGGTGATCTGACCAAGCGTTTAGAGATTCATTCACAAGACGAATTCGGCCAGATGGCTGGCTCGTTCAACAAGTTTGTCGAGCGTATTCACACCTCAATCCGCGAAGTGTCATCGACCACTGGCCGCCTCAACGAAGTGGCTAAATTAGTGGTTAACGCCTCCACGTCCTCAATGGCCAACTCCGACGAGCAAGCCAACCGCACCCATAGCGTGGCTGCGGCTATTAATGAGCTTGGCGCAGCAGCTCAAGAGATTGCCCGCAATGCTGCGCAAGCGTCGAATCAGGCTTCCGACGCGCGCCATTTGGCCGAGGACGGCCGCCAAGTTGTGCAAAAAACCATCGTCGCGATGACTGAACTGTCGGGAAAAATCAGCACCTCATGCAGCAACATTGAAACCCTCAATGGCAAGACGGTGAATATTGGTCAGATCCTTGAGGTAATCAAAAGCATTTCCCAGCAAACCAACCTGCTGGCGCTCAACGCTGCGATCGAGGCTGCCCGCGCCGGCGAAGCTGGCCGAGGCTTTGCCGTGGTCGCTGACGAGGTGCGCAACCTCGCCCATCGCACCCAAGAGTCCGCGCAAGAAATTCAGCAAATGATCGAAGAGTTACAAGTTGGTTCCCGCGACTCGGTAATCACCATGACCGAAAGCCAGCGCTACAGCGAAGAGAGCGTAGAAATCGCCAACCAAGCGGGCGAGCGTCTGAGCAGCGTGACCGAGCGCATCGGCGAAATCGACGGCATGAACCAATCGGTGGCCACGGCGACCGAGGAGCAGACCTCTGTCGTGGAGTCACTTAACGTCGACATCACTGAGATCAACACCCTCAACCAGCACGGGGTAGAAAACCTGCAAGCGACCTTGCGTGCCTGTGATGACCTGCAACAGCAGGCCATTCGCCTCAAGCAGTTGGTCGATAGTTTCCGGATCTAATATTCGGCCTCAGTCCGCTTTGCCAGGCAGTGGCAAAGCGGGTACGGGCGTCGGCAACGGCGCCTGGTGCTGCAATTGCTGCCAGAGCGCCGCTGCCTCGGCAAATTCAGTGCCGTTCTCCTCGCTCAATGCTTCAGGATCGTAGCGCTGCGTACAGCCTTCACCGATCATTGCCGGCGCCCTCGAAGCGCCCCGCGTCAATGGATCACTCATGACTGTTACCTCGCTGGCTTGAGTGCTCGTAAATCGCGCTTATCCGCCTGACTTAACGCCCATCACGCTGAGTAAAGGCTTTGATTGCACGCAGCACGTCATGACGGCTAATCAACCCTAGCAAGCGGCCATTCTCGGTGACTGGCAGTCGATGTCGACCACCGTCGATAAAGCGCGCAGCAACCTCAAGAATATCCGTCTCCGGCCCAACGCTTTCCACCACAGTACCCATATAGGCCGCTACGCTACCGCCTACCGCGCCGTAATAAGACCCCGCAAGTATGCCGCGCAGGCAGTCGCCCTCAGATATTAGGCCTATCAGCAAGCCGTGCTCATCCACTACCGGTGCAGCCGACAAGCGATGTTCCAATAACAGGTCTATCGCGCGCATGAGGTCGGTATCGGCACTAAAGCTCACCGGGTGCAGGGTCATGCAATCGCGCACCTTGATTGATTTAGGCATTAGCAACTCCCTGAGCTACGACTCGGTTGTCGATCAGTCGAACAACACGGTCTTGTTGTTGTGGACCAAAACTCGGTCTTCCAAGTGAAAGCGTAGACCGCGCGCCAGAACTCTTTTTTCCACATCTTTGCCCAGTCGCACCATGTCTTCGATGCTGTCGCGATGGGTGACCCTTGCGACGTCTTGCTCGATGATCGGGCCGGCATCTAACTCTTCGGTAACGTAGTGACACGTGGCGCCGATCAACTTAACGCCACGCAGCGCAGCCTGATGGTAAGGCTTGGCGCCGACAAACGACGGCAGGAAGCTGTGATGAATATTGATCACCCGATGGGCAAACGCTTGGCACAGCTGCGGCGGGAGAATTTGCATGTAACGCGCCAGCACCACGGCATCGGCTTCGCACGCTTCTACCAGTCGTGATACTTCGGCAAATGCCGGCTGCTTGTTCTGCGGATCGACCGGCACGTAGTGAAACGGAATACCGTGCCACTCGACCATGCTGCGCAAATCCTCATGATTGGAAATCACGCACGGAATTTCGCAGTCCAAATCACCGCTGTGCCAACGGTGCAGCAAGTCTGCCAAACAATGCGACTCACGGCTGACCATCAACACCACGCGTTTCTTTTGCGCTGAGTCGGTAACGCGCCAATCCATCGAGAATTCACGGGCAATCGGTGCAAAAGCCTGACGAAACGCCGGCAAATCGAAAGGCAGAGAATCAGCACGAATTTCATGGCGCATAAAGAACCAGCCACTGTGACTGTCCGAGTGATGACTCGCCTCGGTAATCCAGCCGTTATAGGTGGCTAGAAAATTACTAACCTTGGCGACGATACCTACGCCGTCCGGGCAGGCTATGACCAGGCGAAAAGTGCGCATGCAGAAAACTCCGGAACGTTTCTAAGAGGGCCATTCTAGCCATCGCGACAAAAAACTGCAGTATTACTGAATGCCCCACAGATCAAGAACACGCCAATTTATTAATAGTTGGGAAATCGCAACAGACGCCTCACAACAACACCGCACGCATTCTCATGAGCACAATTTAAGTTACCTAGGCAAGATGACCACAGGCAATAAGCGGTCATTCTTACAACCGCACAACTGCTCTCATGCAACTCACTGACGACAGAGCGCCATCATATTGACTGGTCACCGGCGCAAATCAAAAGACTCTGCTGTATTTTTTGACATACATTTCAGAGCAATAACTTGATATAAAAATCAGTAACTATATTTACTTGCTTAACATGCCTGTCTACTATTGCCCAACGAGCTTTGCTCTCCACCCGAAATTTTAGGAAATACCAATGTCCTTGATTAACGAATATCGCGCCACAGAAGAAGCCATCAAAGAACTCCAGGCACGCCTGCAAAGCATGTCTGCTGATGACAAGCTGCAAAAAGAACTGGAGTTCGAAGGCAAGCTGCGTGCACTGATGGCGGAATATCAAAAATCCCTGCCAAGCATCATTGCTATTCTTGACCCGGAAGCACGCAGCAGCAAAGTGGCCCGCGTGAGCAAAACCACTGGCACTAAGCGTCCACGTAAAATCAAGCAATACAAAAACCCTAACAGCGGTGAAGTGATTGAAACCAAAGGTGGCAATCACAAAGTGCTGAAAGAGTGGAAAGCCAAGTGGGGCTCCGATGTAGTTGAGAGCTGGGTTACCCTGCTCGACTAATCGCTACCCGCACAATAAAAAACGCCAGCTTGCTGGCGTTTTTTATTGTCTGCAGAAAACCGACGCTACACCTGCAAACGCTGCTGCAGTTGCTGACCATAGGCCTGCCAAGCCAGCAAAATGGCCTGTTCACTGACCGTCGCATCGAGCAACGCAGCACTCAGCGCACTGTTGAAGTCCGCCAGAGTATTGGGGGCGCCATATTGCGGGTCACGCAGGCGTTGCTGACAGAAAGTTAACCACTGCTGCGACTCAGCACTCGACAAGGTGTCGGCGAAGTTGCGCGCACGATAGCGAAACAATAATTCAGTTAAACGCGGGTCATCAAACGGCCATACAGCCCGCGCTAACTCTTGTGGCTCTACCCGGCGAACCTGCTCGCATAAGCGTCGATCACGCTCGCCGAAAAAGCCATCATATAGCTGCTGCTCAGGATCCTGACTGGGTGTAAATGCCTCTTCGCGATAAACCTCAGGCAGCTTGTCTTGCCAAAGTTTTTGGCTGTCTCGCAGCAAGATCGCGCGCTGCTGAATAAGTGCCATATCCAGCTGTAAGCGTTGCTTATCTTCTTCACGCAATACGCTTAACGGCGCCAATACGGGGCAACGATTAACGTGTAATAACTTCAAAGGAGTGGGCAGTTGGTCCGCCAGCAACTCGTCGCGGCGGGTGTACAGACGCTTGCGTAAAGTTTCGCTGTCCAGCTCAAGCAATACTGCCGGGTCAAGGTGCAGGTCGCAGACAATTAAGGCATTGCGATTACGTGGGTGCCAGGCCAATGGCAAAACCACTGCCAAATAATGCCGTGCACCCGCAAAGCGTCCAGATATATGCAGCAGCGGCTTGAGCAACTCAATCTGCTCCAGAACCCGTGACTTGCTGCGTTGCTTATACAGAAACTCATAAAGTTTCGGTTGCCGGTCACGCACCAAACGCGCCAGGGCAAGCGTTGCCCGTACATCAGCCAATGCATCGTGGGCCTGACCATGGTCGATACCATTAGCAGCGGTTAGGCGCTCCAACTTGAGACTGACGCGACCGTCTTCTTCTGGCCAGTTGATCCCGTCGGGGCGCAACGCATAGGCCGTGCGCACCAGATCAATCAGATCCCAACGGGTGTTACCGCCCTGCCACTCACGCCCATAAGGGTCAAAAAAGTTGCGATAGAGGCTGTAACGAGTCACCTCATCATCGAAACGCAAGCTGTTGTAACCCGCGCCACAGGTGCCGGGCACACTCATCTCGGCATGCAGGCGAGTCATAAACTCAGCCTCGGGCAGCCCCTGCTCAGCTAAGCGCTGCGGCGTGATGCCGGTAATCAGGCAGGCGATGGGATGGGGCAGAATGTCGTCACTGGGCTGGCAATACAGATTGAGCGGCGCGCCGATCTCATTCAGCGCCTCATCAGTGCGGATTCCGGCCACCTGCAGCGGCCGATCGCAGCGCGGGTTGATGCCGGTGGTTTCGTAGTCGTACCAGAAGATGCTGGGCGTCACGGCGAAGTCCTGAATGAATTAACCGCGCCAGTTTAGCAGGCGTAAAAGCGTCGCAAACGCACAGTCCAGAGCACACGGCTTGCCGTCGAGTTGCCGATACCGCTAGCATCGCGGTTTATCTGATGCAGTCTGCCGATGCCCTCCACCTTCGCCATGCCCCCAGCACCGACCCGCCCAGCGGCAAGCGAGCTGCTGGATACCCGCTATAAAGTGGAAACCCCAGAAGGCATCGACCTGATCCTGCGCCCCGCCAGCATACTGCCGCGCGCCCTAGCCTTTGCCATCGACCTGGCCATTCGCGGCCTGCTGCTGGGCTTAATGTTTGTGGCGTTTGCGCTGCTCGGCAAATTGGGTATGGGCCTCGGTGCAATTGTCACGTTCCTGCTGACCTGGTGGTACATGGTGCTGTTTGAGGTACTCAACCAGGGCCGCTCACCCGGCAAACAACTGCTCGGCCTGCGTGTGGTGCATGACGACGGCACGCCGGTCGGTTGGGCGGCTTCGCTGACCCGCAACCTGCTGCGCTTTGTCGACTTTCTGCCATTCGCCTACGGCCTAGGAATTATCAGTAGCCTTAATCACCCAGCGTTCAAGCGTCTGGGCGATCTGGCCGCCGGGACCTTGGTGGTTTATCAGGAAACACCCAGTGTGCGTCCGCCGCTGCCGCAAGCCGAGCCACTGCCTGCACCATTCGCCTTCAAACTAGAAGAACAACGGGCGATCCTCGCCTTTGCCGAGCGTCAGGGCAGTTTGTCTGCCGAGCGTCGGCAGGAAGTCGCGGCACTGCTGGCCGAGCCGCTGCAGGTGGCGCCGGAACAGGCGCAAGCCCAGCTTAACGGCATCGCCCGCGGCCTATTGGGGCCAACATGAAACAGAGCCAGTTTGAAAGCCGCCATCACAGCGACTGGCAGGTGTTTGCCCAGCAGCTGCAAGCCCTCGAACGAGGCAAAGAGAAGCCCCAGCAGGTACACGAGTTCGCCGGCCGTTATCGTCATCTGTGCCAACACCTGGCGCTGGCCGAGGCGCGCGGCTATAGCAGCTTGCTGGTGGAGCAACTGCAACAGTTGGTGATGCGCGGCCATCAGCAGCTCTATCGTCATCGCAGCCCGCTGGGCGCCAACCTGATCCGCTTTGTGCTCGGCGGCTTTGCCCAGTTGGTGCGCCGTGAATGGCGCAGCCTGCTGGCCGCCAGCCTGTTGTTCTACGGCAGCCTGTTGCTGATGGGCCTGTTGGTTTATCGGTTTCCTGATTTGGTCTACAGCGTGGTCGCCCCCGAGCAAGTCCAGCAGATGGAAGCCATGTACGACCGCGATGCCTCTCGTTTGGGCCGCTTTGGCGAGCGCGACGCCGGCGATGACTGGGTGATGTTCGGCTACTACATCATGAACAACATCGGCATCGCCTTTCAGACCTTTGCCAGCGGCATGCTGTTTGGCTTGGGCAGCCTGTTCTTCCTGCTGTTTAACGGCCTGATGATCGGTGCGGTAGCCGGCCATCTGACGCAGATCGGCTCCGGCCCAACCTTTTGGTCGTTCGTCATCGGCCACGGCGCCTTCGAGCTAACCGCCATTACCTTGGCCGGTGCTGCCGGCCTCAAGCTCGGCTGGGCACTTGTAGCGCCCGGCCGCTGGCCACGCAGCGAGGCCCTGCGCTTGGCCGCCCGGCAAAGTGTGCAACTGGTGGCCGGCGCTATTTTGTTGCTGCTGTTAGCCGCATTTGTTGAGGCCTACTGGTCGTCGATGACCACCTTCGGCAGCTCTATCAAGTTTGCCGTCGGCACAGCCTTGTGGCTGCTACTGGCCAGCTACTTCGCTTTGGCCGGACGGAGTCGTTATGCGCCTGACTGACGCCAGCGTGACCATCCGCCCGCGCAGCGCCTGGGAGGCTTGCGACCTCGGCGTGCTGCTGGCGCGCCGCCATATCGGCTTGCTAACGGCCAGCTGGGCACTGCTAACCCTGCCGGTATTTATGCTGTGCAGTGCGCTGCTGTGGCAACAGCCGGGCATGGCCATGTTCTTGTTCTGGTGGCTCAAACCGCTGTACGAGCGACTGCCGCTGCACATCCTTTCACGCGCGCTGTTTGGCGCCACACCTACGCTCAAGCAAGCGTTGCAAGCTCTGCCCGGCCTGCTCAAACCGCAACTGCTGGCCAGCCTGACCTGGCGACGCCTGAGCCTGACGCGCAGCTTCGACTTGCCTGTGCTGCAGCTAGAAGGCCTAACCGGCCAAGCCCGCAGTCAGCGCCTGATCGTTCTCAGCCAGCGCGACGCACGTCCAGCCACCTGGCTAACTATCATCGGCAGTCACATCGAAATGGCCCTATGGATGGGCCTGCTGAGCTTGCTCTACCTGTTGCTGCCCCAGCAGTGGGAGCTGGACTGGAGCTGGAGCAATCTGATCGAACCGGACAGCGGCAGCTGGTTATGGCTGGAGCACTTGTCCAATCTGCTCTACGCCTTGGTGCTGATCATTTGGGAGCCGGTCTATGTGGCCTGCGGCTTTAGCCTTTATCTGAACCGCCGCAGCGCCCTCGAAGCCTGGGATATCGAGCTGGCCTTCCGCCGTCTGCGCCAACGCCTAAGCGGTATTGGTGCAGTGGCATTGCTGGTATTCGGCCTGTTCTTACTGCCACCTACACCTTCGGCCTGGGCCGCGGCTGACAACGGCCCCAGCAATTGCCCGCTGCCCATGCCGCAAGCACCTGGACCTGAGGCCGCACGCCTACTACACCAACCGCTGAGCAGCCAAGCAGCGCAAACAGCAATCAAACACCTGCTCGAGCAGCCGCCGTTCCAACACAGTGAAAGCGTGACCCGCTGGCGCTTTGCCGAAGAGACCAGCAAAAAGCAGGATGACGCCGCCAAAGCCAATAGCCTGAAAGACGCCCTCAAGCGACTCATCGACTTTATGGCCATGATGGATGGTTTTAAAAGCCTCGCTCAGGCACTCGAAGTGCTGCTGTGGACCAGCCTGTTCTGCCTGTTGCTAACCCTGGCTTGGCGTTATCGCGAATGGTTGCGCACCTTCGGCGCACGCCTGCAACGGCCAGGCAAAAAATCGACGGTCGCCCCTACGCAACTGTTCGGCCTGCAAGTAGCGCCACAAAGCCTGCCCGATGACATCGCTGGCAGCGTCGAAGCCTTGTGGGCCGAGCAACCACGCGAAGCCCTCGGCCTGCTCTATCGCGCCCTGCTCAGCCGCTTGTTGCATGACCATCAGCTACCGCTGAAAAGCTCGCACACCGAGGCCGAAGTGTTACAGCTCACCCTGCAATTGCAGCAGGCCGAACTCAGCCGCTTCGCCCAAGTATTAACCCGCCACTGGCAGAACCTCGCCTACGGCCACCAGCTGCCGCCAGACAACCTCAAACGTGGCCTGTGTGAAGGCTGGCGTCGGTTGTTCAATACTCAGGTGTCGGCATGAATCGGCGCTTAAGCTTTTTCCTCGGTGCCGGCTTAATTCTGCTGCTCGGCTTACTGGGCAGTTATGTTCTGTCGCAAGCCACGCCTTATCAGGAAGTGGTCAAGCACGGCCCAGCGCCCGAGGCACTTGGCAACCCGTACCTCGCCGCCGAACATTTCCTGCGCAGTCAGGGCCGCACCGTGCAGCGCGCCGACAACCTGCAAAGCTTGGCGCAGCTTCCCGCCGCCGGACAAATGCTGCTGATCCTGGGCTCACGCGAGCAGATGACGCCTAAACAGGCCGAGCGCCTGCTGGCCTGGACGCGTAAGGGCGGGCATCTGCTGGTGGTAGCCGAAACCCTCTGGGACAAGGAAAAAAACAGCAGCGGCGACTTGCTTCTCGACCCGCTAGGCATTCAGCAATACATGAGTGATGAACTCGACAAAGAGGACGGCGAGAGCGCAGCAGATAGCGCCGACGACGAGCGCGCAGACACATCGCCCGAACCCGCAGCGCCTGCCAAACAACAGCCGGCCGCCGACGTCGATGAAGATAAACCAGGCGACCAGCAAGCCGCCGCTGTCGATCTGACCCAGCTGTACCTAGAAAACGAAGACGCGCCGGCGTACATCAACTTCGACACTGACTTTCACCTATTCGACTCCCAAGACCTGGCCCATGCATGGGCTAATAGCGCCGACAGCACCCACATGCTGCAGCTCAACCAAGGCGACGGCCTACTCACGGTGGTCACCGACAGTTGGCTCTGGCAGAACTCGCACATCGGCGACTATGACAACGCTTGGCTGCTCTGGTACCTGACTCAAGACCGCGAAGTCACGCTGCTGTATCGCGCCGATCGCGATGATCTGTTCAGCCTGTTGCTTAAGCATTTCCCCGAAGCCTTGCTGGCCCTGAGTCTGCTATTGGCTGCCAGCCTGTGGGCCGCGGGTCTGCGCCAAGGGCCACTGCGAGCGGTGCCCCTGCCCCAGCGTCGGCAATTGCAGGAGCACCTGCGCAGCAGTGCCGACTTTATTCTGCGCCACGCCGGCCAGCGCCATCTGCTGCAAGCCTTACAGCGCGATATTCAGCGCCGCGCCCGCTTGCGCCATGTCGGCTTTGACCGTCTCGGCGTCGCCGAGCAGTGGCAAGTACTCAGCCGCATGACCCGCCTGTCGACCAGTGCGATCAGCCAAGCCATGCGCCCCGTCGCCGAAAAACGTCTGTCGGCCAGCGAATTCACCCGTCAGGTCGCACACCTGCAAACCCTCAGGAATGTCCTATGAGCGAAGACCACATCGAGCAACCGGCTGACGCCAGCGCCACCACGCCGCCAGCGCTGAGCCCAGCGCCAGCTGCTGCAACTGCAGCCGTCAGCAATAGCAACGTGCAGCGCCAGCGGGCTACGCAGCTGGCCCAAGCGCTGCGCCAAGAACTACAACGGGCAGTGCTCGGCCAAGACGCAGTGATCGATGACCTGCTCACCGCCCTGCTGGCCGGCGGCCACGTGCTGGTAGAAGGCGTACCAGGACTGGGCAAAACCCTGCTGGTGCGCGCTCTGGCCAGCTGCTTTGGCGGTGAGTTCTCACGCATCCAATTCACCCCAGACCTGATGCCGAGCGATGTCACCGGGCACGCGGTCTATGACCTGCAATCCGAGCAGTTCAAACTGCGCAAGGGGCCGGTGTTCACCAATCTGCTGCTGGCCGACGAGATCAACCGCGCGCCGGCGAAAACCCAAGCAGCGCTGCTGGAAGTCATGCAGGAGCGCCAAGTCACACTAGAAGGCCGTGCTCTGTCAGTGCCACAACCGTTCCTGGTGCTGGCCACGCAAAACCCCATCGAGCAGGAAGGCACTTATCCGCTGCCGGAAGCTGAGCTCGATCGCTTCATGCTCAAGCTGCGCATGGACTACCCGCAGGCCGCCGAGGAAATCAATCTGGTGCGCCAGGTAACTCGCTCGGCCAAGGCCGACATGCTTGAAGTCACGCCGCTACGCACCCTGCTGCAAGCTAAGGACATCCTCGCGCTGCAGAAAATCGCCAGCGACCTGGCCCTCGACGAGCAGGTGCTCGACTACGCCGTGCGCATCGCGCGTGCCACCCGCAACTGGCCGGGCCTGAGTATCGGCGCCGGGCCGCGCGCCTCGATTGCGTTGGTGCGCTGCGGCCGGGCCCGCGCTCTGCTGCGCGGCGGCGACTTTGTCCTGCCGGATGATATTAAAGGCTGTGCCTTGGCGGTTCTGCGGCATCGCGTACGCTTAGCTCCGGAGCTGGATATCGAGGGCATCAGCGTCGATCAGCTGCTGCAGCAGTTACTCGATCAGGTGCCTGCGCCACGCCTATGAAGCCGTCTCGTGCGCTGCTCGCCCTCCTCGCGCTGCTGCTCGGCGCGGCCATTCTGCTCGGTGCCCTGCCAGCGTTTGGCATCGCCCTGCCGGCCAACCTAACGCCGGTGTGGTGGGGCCTATTGCTGACTCTACTGCTGGTCGCTAGCTGCGATGCGCTATGGCTGCGCCGCCTGCCATCACCGCGTTTGCAGCGCAGTTTGCCCGGCAACCTGCCGCTGGGGCGCTGGAGCGAGGTGCAGTTGCGCATCGAACACGACTACAGCCAAGCCATCAGCCTGGAACTGTTCGATCATCTGCCTGCCGCCATGGCCTGCGAGCAATTGCCACTGCATGTCGAGCTGCAACCGCAGCGCCACACCCAATGCACTTATCGAGTGCGACCTCTGCAACGAGGGCATTTTCACTTCCCTCGCTGCGAGCTGTTACTCCCGAGTCCGCTGGGTCTGTGGCGCGCTCAGCGGGTACTTGAGTTGCCCAGTGAAACTCGCGTTTACCCAGACTTCGCCCGTCTCCAAGGCGGTCAAATAATGGCGGTGGATGGCTGGCTTAGCCAGATCGGCGTGCGTCAGCATCAGCGTCGCGGCCTAGGCATGGAGTTTCACCAGTTGCGTGACTTTCGCGACGGCGACACCCTGCGCCAGATCGACTGGAAGGCCACCGCGCGCAAGCGCACGCCGATTACCCGAGAATACCAAGACGAGCGCGACCAACAAATTGTCTTTCTGCTCGATTGCGGGCGGCGCATGCGCAGCCAAGATGGTGAGCTAACCCACTTCGACCACGCCCTCAACGCCTGTCTGTTGCTCAGTTATGTGGCCTTGCGTCAGGGCGATGCCGTCGGCCTGGCAACCTTTGCCAGCGAACAGCCGCGCTTCCTCGCCCCGGCCAAAGGTCAGGCCCAACTCAACGCGCTGCTCAATAGCGTGTACGACCTGCAGAGCAGCCAGCAACCGGCTGACTACAGCGCCGCCATCAACCAATTGCTGGTGCGCCAGCGTCGCCGCGCCTTGGTGGTCTTGGTAACAAACCTGCGCGATGAGGATGATGAAGAACTGCTTGGCGCACTCAAACGCCTCGGCCGCCAGCATCGCGTGCTGCTGGTCAGCCTGCGTGAAGAGGTACTGGACAGCCTGCGCCAAGCGCCTGTGCAGGACTACGAGTCAGCCTTGGCTTATTGCGGCAGCGTGGCGTATCTGAATGCCCGCGCCAGCCTGCACGAACGCCTGACCGCCCACGGCGTGCCGGTGCTCGACGCCCGACCAAGCCAACTGGGGCCAGAGTTGGTCAGCCAGTATTTAGCCTGGAAGAAAGCTGGGGTGCTCTAAAGGCTGTTGAACGTCAGCGGCGATGCCAGCGCAGCCGCCTTAAATGGCCGTCAGGCCGAAGTTGCCTGGGGGCGGAAACTGAAGTAATAGCGCAAGGCGTCGATCATCTCGACAAACTCGCTAGGCGGCGCCAACAAGACAAAACCCGAATCGTAGCTGCCGGGGGTGACATCCTCGCGGCACCACTGGCAGGTGGCGAAGAAGTCGATGCAGTGCACTTGGCCAGCTTGACCGGGAATTTTCAGACGCATATCAAAGCGCGCATTCACCAGCATCGGTAACTGACTGATCAGCAGCAGGCCGTCCACAGAGACGTTGCCGATGTAGCCCATCGGCTTGTCGGTGATGCGGTTAAACACCTTCAGGTAATACGGCAACTGATGGCGCTCGATGCGGCGTTGAATGCGCATGCTGGCAGATCGCTATGCAGGGGGAGCGAAGTATGGCCACAGAAGTGGCCGACACGCCAGTTTCAACGGCACCGTTCAGCCACTTGCGCGCCGAGCTGACGACGAGCGGCGTCGATTTCTTTGTCGCTGTAATACACCCGCCCGCCTTTGCCGTCGTCCTTGTAAAAGGTTCCACCTTGGCCCAACTGCGCCTGGCTATCGCGCAAGCGCTGACAGTCTTGGGCTTGCTTGCTTTGCTGTTCGCGGGTGGCGGCACTGGCTTGTTGCTGCTCTTCACGGCGGGCCGCAAAGAAGCGTTCGGTGCGTGCCTCACGCTCGGCAGTGGCAGCATCGCGCTGCATCACCTGAGGCTTTACCTCGACCTGTACTGACCCGGCCGCAGGCGTTTGACTGAAATGCACACGGCCATTGGCGTCCGTCCAGCGGTACACCTCAGCCTGCGCCAGCCCGCTAATTAACAGGGTACACAACCACAATCGCCGCATGCTGTTGCCTCTCTCCATGACTGCTCTCAATCTTATCCCTGACCCTGGCTGCACGCGGCCAGCACGACCAATGGCGCGCGCAATCGGCGTTATAACGCCCGCGACACCTTGGCTGGCTCAACCTCGCGCAGCCGCCCCAACTGCTCAAGCGTACTCAAGCGCGCCTTGGCCCGATAGGCATATTCGCTCTGCGGGTAGTGCGCCACTATGTATTGATAGGTTTGCTGGGCGTCGACATACAGATGCTCACGCTCCAAGCATTGGCCGCGCAGTAGAGAGATTTCTGGCTGTAGATACGGCCGCGAACGAATTCCCCGTTGCGCCTGGGACAGCTCCAAGGCTACTGCCGCGCAATCGCCGATGGCGTACTGGCGATAGGCATTATCCAGATGAAAATCAGCCGACATACGGGTGCAAGCACCCAGCACCAGCATCAGGCTTATGACTAACAAAGTGCGCATAACATTGTCCTCCACGACTCTGCAGTGTATCGACCGCAGCGGACAAATCTCCACCCCGCAGCCCAACACTTTCGCTGCAAGCCGATCCTCCGTTGGGTCGTGCTTGCCGGCGCGCCTGCGGGGGTGGCGGCACTGCTAGACTGTTGAGCTTCGTCGTCTGGCTCTGGAGTTCTCATGCGTTCATTGTGTCTTGGCCTGCTGGGCCTGAGCCTGCTGACGGGTTGCTCACCCACTACCCCGCTGTTTATCGCCCAGATCGGCACCCAGGAAGTGGTCGAATACAAAACCCTGAAGACCAACCGCATGACTGCCGCCATCGAGGAAGATGGTGACCTGCTGACCTACAGCGCCTTGGCTATCCGTGACAACAAGAGCGCGCAAGCCGAAAAGCTCTATCTCAGCGGCTACCAAGACAAAAATCTCAGCGATCAGGTACGCGCCATCGCCCTGTACCAAATCGGCCTGATCTATATGTGCCGTTACAACGATGATCGCGACGACGATAAGGCACTCAACTACTTCTACAAGGTGCACAACGAGTTCCCCAACACCCTCGCCGCTCAGCGCGCCGACGCCCGTATTCAGGTGATTCGCCAGCGCACTCAAGAGCCGGTGCAAAAGAACGCCCGCGAACTGCTTAAGCATTGGCAGCCAAGCAAGAACCTTGACCTTAACAAGCCAAGTCTCGACCCCGACCTCACCCTGCTGTCGCGCCGCGCCATCCTCAAGAACCGCGTTGGCGAAGCGGAAACTCTCTACAGCCTGGCTCTGGCCGATAGCGGCGTAGCGGCCGACATCAAAGAAAAGGCCCTGTACCAGATGGCGCTGATGTACATAGCGCCAGACAATCCTCAGCCCGACCGTGATAAAGCCATCGCTTACCTGCGCCAACTGCTGGTCAAGTATCCACAGAGCGAATTGGCCGACAAAGCGGCGCGCCATCTGGATGCCGCCCTGAACAACGGCGCACCTTAACCACCGTACTGCGCCGTTGCCTTACACTAGGCTGATGCACATCAAGCGCCGCAACTGGCACTTGATGTGCAATACCGCATCAGCCACGTCAAGGTGAGTCCCATGCAACTGCGCCAGCTACTGGTCGTAATCGACCCGTCCCAACCCAACCAACCTGCACTGCAACGCGCCCTTTGGCTGGCCCGCGCCACCTCGGCTAAAGTCGAGCTGCTGTTATGCGAATACAACTCGGCGTTGGTGCACAGCCTAATTTTCGACAACGACACCCTAACCAACGCTCGCGAGGCCATGCTGGCCAGCCTGCACGCCGAGCTAGAGGCCATGGCCGCGCCCTTGCGCGCAGAGGGTCTGCAGGTAACGGTACAGGTGCGCTGGGGCAAGCCGCTGGAGCAGGTGATTCTGCAGCGCGTGACAGAACTCAAGCCCGACCTGCTGCTCAAGTCGACCCATCAGCATCACTCGCTCAAACAACGTTTGCTGGGCAACAGCTGCTGGCAATTACTGCGCCACTGTCCAGTGCCGTTGTGGTTGGTGAAGAACGGCGATTTGCCGTGTCAGCAACTGTGCGCGGCCCTCGACCCACTGCACGCCGCCGACAAACCGGCAGTCCTCGATCAGCAGCTGATCGCGGCCGCACAACTGCTTAGCGACAGCCTCGGCATTCAGCCGCACTACTTACACAGCTACGCCGCGGTGCCGCAATCGCTGCTGTTCGACAGCGCGCTGGTGAATAACTACGCGCACTACCGCGAACTCAGCGCCACGCAGCATTGCGAGGCGTTTGAGCAACTGCTGAGCAAAACCGGCGTGCCCCATAGCCAAGGCCAGCTGCGTGAAGGTTTTGCCGAAGAAGAAATTACTCGTTTCGTGCGTGAGGAGCACATCGACCTGCTGCTGATTGGCGCCATCTCTCGCAGCCATCTGGCCAACGCGTTTATCGGCAATACCGCCGAGCGCGTACTGGAGAGCGTTGACTGCGACCTGCTGATTCTCAAAGCGCCTGTCGCCAACGACGGAACAAGTAGTGCCGCGGAAAAATGACTACAGCGTTGCGGCATAGTAGCCTCATAGGCTGTCTGAGAAATGGAGCTTTTGCATGACCCTTCGCCGTACCAAAATCGTCGCCACCCTGGGCCCGGCCAGCAACACGCCGGAAGTGCTGGAGCAACTGATTCTCGCCGGCCTGGATGTCGCCCGCCTGAACTTCTCCCACGGCAACCCTGACGAACACAAAGCCCGCGCCAAGCTGGTACGGCAAATTGCCGCCAAGCATGGTCGCTTCGTCGCCCTGCTCGGCGACCTGCAAGGACCAAAGATCCGCATCGCCAAGTTCGCCAACCAGCGTATTGAGCTGAAGGAAGGCGACAAATTTCGCTTCTCCATCAGCCACCCACGTGACGCCGGCAACCAAGACGTGGTGTGCATCGACTACCCGGACCTAATCACCGACTGCAAGGCCGGCGACGAGCTATTGCTAGACGACGGCCGAGTAGAAATGCGTGTTGACTCGGTCGGTAGCGACGAGTTGCTGTGCACCGTATTGATCGGCGGCCCGCTGTCCGACCATAAAGGCATTAACCGCCGTGGCGGTGGCCTGACTGCGCCGGCCTTGACCGACAAAGACCGCGCCGACATCAAACTCGCCGCCGAGATGGAGCTGGACTACCTCGCCGTATCCTTCCCGCGCGACGCTGCTGACATGCATGAAGCTCGGCGCTTGCGCGACGAAGCCGGCGGCACGGCTTGGCTAATCGCCAAAATCGAACGCGCCGAAGCCGTAGCTGACGACGAAACCCTCGACAGCCTGATTCGCGCCAGCGACGGCGTAATGGTGGCGCGTGGCGACTTGGCGGTGGAAATCGGCGACGCCGAACTGGTCGGCATTCAGAAGAAAATCATTGCCCACGCCCGTCATCTGAACAAAGTGGTGATCACCGCCACGCAGATGATGGAGTCGATGATCAGCAGCCCAATGCCGACCCGCGCCGAGGTTTCAGACGTCGCCAACGCTGCGTTCGACTACACCGACGCGGTGATGCTGTCGGCCGAAAGCGCCGCCGGCGCCTACCCAGTGGAAGCCGTTAAGGCCATGGCGCGCGTGTGCCTGGGTGCGGAAAAGCACCCAATCAACAAGGTATCGCGCCACCGCTTAGAAGAAACCTTCGAGCGCTGCGACGAAAGCATCGCCCTAGCGGCCATGTACACCGCCAACCACTTCCCGGGCGTAAAGGCGATCATCTGCCTGACCGAAAGCGGTTACACGCCGCTGATCATGTCGCGCATTCGCTCGTCGATGCCGATCTTCGCCTTCTCTCCGCACCGCGAAACCCAAGCTCGGGTGGCCTTGTTCCGCGGCGTGCAAACCGTACCGTTTGACGCCGCCGCTCTGCCACCCGAAAAGGTCAGCCAAGCCGCCATCGATGAGCTGCTTAAGCGCGGCGTCGTGCAGCAAGGCGACTGGGTGATCCTGACCAAGGGCGATAGCTACCACACCATCGGCGGCACCAACACGATGAAGATTCTCCACGTCGGCGATGTAATGGTTTAAAGCCACCTAGTAACAACAAAAAGGCCGCTCAATGAGCGGCCTTTTTTATGACGGCATAACGTTGTCAGAGGAACTTAGAGAAATCCGGCTGACGACGCTGCATAAAAGCTGACAAAGCTTCGATCGCCTCTGGCGAGCGCAAGCGCTGGCCGAATAACTCGCCCTCCGCCCGGATCACTTGGCGCAACTCTTCGCGCCCCGGTGCCTGCATCAACTGCTTGCTCACAGCCACCGCTGACGGTGCCAGTAGCAGGAATCGGCGCGCCATAGCTTCAGCCTTTGCTAGTGTGGCCGCGCCATCGTCGAGCAGCGCATTGGCAATTCCCCAGCTCGTCGCCAGTTCGCCGTTGAAGGATTCGCCGAGCAACAACAACTCAGCCGCCTTAGCGTGCCCGAGCAAGCGCGGCAGGATCAGACTGGAGCCGAACTCAGGGCACAGACCAAGACTGACAAAGGGCATTTTTAACTTGGCGCAGCGGCTTACATAAACCAGATCGCAATGCAGCAACAGGGTTGTGCCAATGCCCACCGCAGCGCCTGCCACGGCGGCGACAATCGGTTTCTTTAATTCAAACAGCGCGCGCATAAACTGGAACACTGGGCTGTCTTGGCTGACCGGCGGCGCCTCAAGAAAATCCGCCACATCATTGCCACTGGTAAAGCACTCAGCACCGCCAGTAATCAGCACAACACGCGTCTGTGGATCAGCATCCGCTGCCAGCAAAGCCTCGGCCATGGCGCTGTACATCGCGCGGGTCAGGGCATTCTTCTTCTCAGGGCGATTGAGGCGCAGGGTCAACAGACCGTCGGCGCGCGTTACTACTAGATGCTCACTCATAACCTTCCTCGCGGCGCGGGCGCCTAGAGTCAGGCGCGCGGCAAAAACACATCGGCCAACACTTGATTGCGCGGCAGACCTAATAAATACAGCCGGCGGGCGAATGTCTCGACGCTGGCAGGGCTGCCGCAGAGTAAGGCTTGGGTTTGCCGGGAAACAAGCCTTAGTTCGGCCAAAGCAGCCGGCAACTCGGCCGCCGTCACCAGGCTAACGTGCAGCTGCGGGTGCTGCGCCGCCAAAGCCAGCAGGTCCGAGGTCAAGTAATGGCCTGCAGGATCATTAGCCAGATGCAGCAGACGAATGGGGCCCGCGTGCTCCTGGCGCAACGCTTCGCGCAGAATGCCCAATAGCGGTGCCAAGCCTGTACCTGCAGCCATGAACCAAAGCGCGCGGGCGTGCCAGTCTGGGTCGTAATGCAGGGCGCCACCGCGCAACTCGCCCAGGCGCAAGGTCTGACCACATTGGAAGCCTCGCGCCGCGGTGCTGAAGGCGCCCGGCTTGGCGCAATCAAGGTGAAACTCCAGCCAACCGTCGGCCTCCGGCAGACTGGCCAAAGAGTATGGCCGGGCAACTGCACAATCAGCCCACAGCACCACATGCTGGCCGGCCTGATAGGGCACGCGCTGCTCCGGCTGTAGGCGTAAGCGCAGCACCTCGGGGCTCAACCAATCACAACCAACAATACTCGCCGCTCGCCCATCACGCAGAGGATCAAACACCTGCACACAAAGGTCCTCAACCACCTGGCACTGACAGGCTAAACGCCAACCTTGTTGGCGCTGACTAGGCGTTAAGGCATCGGGCTGAGCATCCGCCGGCTCACCTTGCAGGCAACGCACGTGGCAGGCGTGGCAACTGCCGGCCCGACAACTGTTGGGCACGGCGATGCCAGCACCGAGCAAAGCGTCCAGCAGGTTACTCGTTGCAGGCACCTGAACACGTTTATCGCCGATCTTAAGCTCAGGCATCGCTGGCTTCCCAGGCGGCGCAGCGGTTGCGCCCTTCGCGTTTGGCGCGATACAACGCCTGATCAGCGCGCTGCAAGGCTGCCTCTAAATCATCCGCACGTTGCAGCAATGTCATACCGGCCGACAGGCTAATACCCCTGACCTGCACACCCACCGGCTCCGCCGCCGCAAACGCCTCACGCAAGCGCTCGCAACACGCACTGAACTTATCCACCGTGGTGTGCGGTAGCAGCAGCACAAACTCCTCGCCGCCGTAACGCGCAAGGATATCGCCATCGCGCAGACAGGCACGCGCCACGACCGCAAACGTCTGCAGCACACGATCACCCGTTGCATGACCATAGGTATCATTAACCAGCTTGAAATGATCGAGATCGATCAGCGCCAAACCATGCACCTGCCCCGGCGCCAACAGCGCTAACTCGTTGCTCGCTAGGGCTAGAAAATGCCGACGGTTAAATAATCCGGTGAGCTCATCAGTGGCCGCTAGGTTTTCCAGCTGACGCATCATCCCGCGCAAGGTGTCCTGATGCGCCTGCAACGCAAAGCGGCGCTTACGCATACGTTGGTTCAAGGCTTGGATATAACTGCCAAACAGGCACAACCAGCACAGCACGAAGAGCAGCGCGGCCACCTGCAACAAGGCCAGCGCAGGATTAGGCAATGGCCGCTGATAAGCCTCCCAGAGGTTGAGGCCAAGGAAGCTGCAAAAGGCAAACGCCGCGCAACGAGCGAACACCCGCGGCGGCAACTGAAACACGCCGAATAACAGAATCAACACGTAGAACATCAGCAGAGTGCCGCGACCAGCATCGAGCAGCGCCAGTAGATACGTCAGCCAACTACAGCCGACCAAGACCTGGGCCTCGGTCATGCTCGGGTCGCGAAAGCGCAGATTGTAATCACTGCGCAGCAAGACCAAGAACACCAGCTGACTGACCACGACCAAGGCGCTACTGATCAGCGCCACGCTGAACGGCGCCGGTAACAGATCGAAGCTCACGAGCAGCCAGAACAAGGTCATGACGATGCCATAAGTGGCCACAGACATCGCAAAACGTCGCAGTAACAAATGCTGCAACGAACGTCTGTTCACCGCTTTATGGCTGGCACTCATAGGGATCCGTCCCGTAGGGGCAATTAGCCAGCACTGTACTCCGACGACCGAATAAAACCCAGCCAACTTAGCGACCGACCAGTCGACCTTCGAACGCTGTGCCCGCCCTCTGCCCCGCGCTATACTGGCCGACTAGTTTTTGCTGTAACGCGCGCCGGGTCGTGGCCCTGCGCCCTCTCTAAGTTCCTGCCTAAATAAAGGAGCGCGCCCCTTGACCGTGATCAAACAGGACGACCTGATTCAGAGCGTCGCCGACGCCCTGCAGTTCATCTCTTATTACCACCCCGTAGACTTCATCCAGGCCATGCACGAGGCCTACTTGCGTGAAGAGTCGCCCGCCGCGCGTGACTCAATGGCGCAGATTTTGATCAACTCACGCATGTGCGCCACTGGCCACCGGCCGATCTGCCAAGACACCGGCATCGTCACCGTGTTCGTGCGCGTCGGTATGGATGTACGCTGGGACGGCGCCACCATGAGCGTCGACGACATGATCAACGAAGGCGTACGCCGCGCTTATAACCTGCCAGAAAACGTCCTGCGCGCCTCGATCCTCGCCGACCCAGCGGGCGCCCGCAAGAACACCAAAGACAACACCCCAGCCGTAATTCACTACTCGGTAGTGCCCGGCGACAAGCTGGAAGTGGACGTGGCGGCCAAAGGCGGCGGCTCCGAGAACAAATCGAAGATGGCCATGCTCAACCCGTCCGACTCAATCGTCGACTGGGTGCTCAAAACCGTACCGGAAATGGGCGCTGGCTGGTGCCCGCCAGGCATGCTCGGTATCGGCATCGGCGGCACCGCCGAGAAAGCCGCAGTGATGGCCAAGGAAGTGTTGATGGACTCCATCGACATCCATGAGCTGAAAGCCCGAGGCCCGCAAAACAAGCTCGAAGAGATGCGTCTGGAGCTGTTCGAAAAAGTTAACCAACTGGGCATTGGCGCCCAAGGCCTCGGCGGTCTGACCACCGTGCTCGACGTCAAGATCATGGACTACCCAACCCACGCCGCCAGCTTGCCGGTGTGCATGATCCCTAACTGCGCCGCCACCCGTCACGCGCACTTCGTGCTCGACGGCTCAGGCCCGGCCGAACTGGAAGCACCGGATCTTTCTGCCTACCCAGAAATCGTTTGGGAAGCCGGTCCGAGCGCACGTCGCGTGAACCTCGACACCCTAACGCCGGAAGACGTACAGAGCTGGCTACCGGGCGAAACCGTATTGCTCAACGGCAAGATGCTCACCGGCCGCGACGCTGCGCACAAGCGCATGGTCGAAATGCTCAACCGTGGCGAAACCCTGCCGTTCGACCTCAAGGGTCGCTTTATCTACTACGTGGGCCCGGTCGATCCGGTGCGTGACGAAGTGGTTGGCCCTGCCGGCCCGACCACCGCGACGCGGATGGACAAGTTCACTCGGCAGATTCTGGAAAGCACCGGCCTGCTGGGTATGATCGGTAAATCCGAGCGCGGCCCGATTGCCATCGAGGCAATCAAGGACAACAAAGCCGTGTACCTGATGGCCGTTGGCGGCGCCGCTTACTTGGTGGCGCAAGCGATCAAAAAATCCCGCGTAGTCGCCTTTGCCGAACTGGGCATGGAAGCCATCTACGAGTTCGAGGTGAAAGACATGCCGGTTACCGTGGCAGTCGACACCAAGGGCGAATCGGTGCACATCACCGGCCCGGCGATCTGGCAGAAGAAGATTCACGACAGCCTAGCGGTCGAAATCAACTAAGCCGTAGCAACACCCCCGCGACCTGCATAGGCCGCGCTACGACAATCCCCGCCAACGTGCGGGGATTGTCGTTTATGCCGCCAGCGACGGCGCAAATCATCAATTTATGACGGCACTGTTATGCCCATACAAAAACGCCAATGCCCCATCACTGGGGCGCTGGCGTTTGCTCTGTCGCGCTCAGGTCATGGCTGCTTGAACAGCCTGCGGCCATTCGTCTTATAGGCTGCTGGCGTTCTCACTCAGGTAAGAGGCAACACCTTCCGGCGAGGCGGTCATGCCCTTGTCACCCTTCTTCCAGTTAGCCGGGCAAACTTCGCCGTGCTCTTCGGTGAACTGCAGAGCATCCACCAGACGCAACAGTTCATCCATGCTGCGACCCAGCGGCAGGTCGTTGACGATCTGCGCGCGCACCACGCCCTGCAAGTCGATCAAGAAGGCACCGCGATAAGCCACGCCGGCCTCTGCTTCAACGTCATAGGCCTTGCAGATCTCATGCTTAACGTCGGCGGCCAAGGTGTACTTAACCGGGCCAATACCACCCGCGTTGACGGCGGTATTACGCCAAGCGTTGTGGGTGAATTCAGAGTCGATTGAGACGCCGATCACTTCCACATTGCGTGCTTTGAAATCAGGAATGCGGTGGTCCAGAGCAATCAGCTCAGACGGGCAAACAAAGGTGAAGTCCAGTGGATAGAAGAACACTAGGCCGTATTTACCTTTGATCGCCGTCGCTAGGTTGAAGTCTTCAACGATTTCACCCGTGCCCAACACGGCTGCAACGGTGAAGTCCGGGGCTTGTTTACCGACCAGTACGCTCATTTTATATCTCCTGAAAAATAGGGAAATGTGGCCCTCAGTACATACCTAAGCCACAAGGCAATTCATCATACGCCGCACTTTTGCGCCTGCGCGATGGCTTTTAAGCCTCAGCAAAACAGCGCTGACCGGCCGTAGCTCAGCCACAACGGCAAGAACTGCAAGAACTGCAAGAACTGCAATCAGCATCATTTGACAATCATTATCATTACTATTACGATCCAGATCTGTCATTCACAACCTGTAGCGAAGCCAAGCCCATGTATGTATGCCTATGCCAAGGTGTTACCGACGGCCAAATCCGTGAAGCCATTTACGAAGGCTGCTGCAGTTACCGTGACGTGCGTGAAAGCCTCGGCGTTGGCAGCCAGTGCGGCAAGTGTGCCTGCTTAGCCAAGCAAGTCGTGCGTGAAACCATCAGCGACCTACAAGGCGCACAGGCCAGCCAAGCGGCGCAGCTGTTCACCCCGGCCTGAATAACCAGCAACACCACCGCTGAGCAAAACCGGACCTTGTCCGGTTTTTTTGTGCCTAAAAATCAACGCCTTGGCTTTAGCTTAGAGCCTCAATGCCACCATAAGCGCAAACAATATCCTTTTGCATCAATGGCTTGAGTTTGACAGCTATAGGCCTTGAGGCCAGACTCGATAATCTCTAAAAACCCCACGCGGACGAGGCGGCTCATGAAAGGCGACAAGAAAGTCATCCAACACCTGAACAAAATCCTCGCCAATGAACTGGTGGCGATTAACCAGTACTTTCTCCATGCCCGCATGTATGAAGACTGGGGCCTGAAGAAGCTCGGCGAGCACGAATATCACGAGTCGATCGATGAGATGAAGCACGCCGACAAACTGATCAAGCGCATCCTATTTCTCGAAGGCCTGCCCAACGTGCAGGACTTGGGCAAGCTGCACATCGGCGAAAACACCGCAGAAATGCTCGCCTGCGACCTGAAGATCGAGCACAAGGCGCATGCGGACCTGAAAGAAGCCATCGCCTATTGCGAGACCATCGCCGACTTCGCTTCGCGCGACTTACTGCGCGAAATCCTTTGCTCCGAAGAAGAGCACATCGATTGGCTGGAAACTCAGCTGGGCTTGATCGACAAGGTTGGCTTGCCGAATTATCTGCAAACGCAGATGGACGAATAAGGCATTCATCGCGCAATAAAAAACCCGCACTCGGCGGGTTTTTTATTAACTGAACAACGACTCAGGCGTTGGCCTTGCTGGTCGCGTCCTTGATCAGGGTCTGCAACTCACCGCTCTCATACAGCTCAAGCATGATGTCGCTGCCGCCAACCAACTCACCGGCAACCCACAGCTGCGGGAAGGTCGGCCAGTTCGCGTACTTCGGCAGGTTGGCGCGGATTTCTGGGTTCTGCAGGATATCGACAAAAGCGAACTTCTCGCCGCAGCCCATCACTGCCTGGGACGCCTTGGCCGAGAAGCCACATTGCGGCGCGTTCGGCGAACCCTTCATGTACAGCAGAACGGTGTTCTTGCTGATCTGGTCTTTGATCGTTTCGATGATATCCATGCAGCACCTCGCTTGAGCTTTCCCGGACTCTCACCGGGTACGATGTTGACGATTCTAACTCAAACCCGAGCGCATTTCTCGGTCATTGAGCGGGCAAAACCCTCTCAGCACATCGTCGAAACAGGCCGCCTTAGCTGAGCACTTCTCAATAGCCGTTTAGAACAACCGCGCCAACGCCGCTTTGCTGGTGCCGACCCACACCAATGCCTGCAGCTTGAACAACGCCCAGCGATCGCCACTTTGCAGCTGAGGCTCGCCGCAGCGGGAGTCAGAGCGTTGCAGGGCCGCCGTCATTTGCCGGGTCACCGGAATAGCCTCACAACCATGGCTGTCTTCGCAGACAAAATCCCACGGCTGACGTGCTGGCGCATGGCAGGCAAAGCAATTACCGCCAAAGCGATTGTTAACTTCGGCAAAGCCACGGGCACGGATGCTGGTTTGCTTGCCCGCCACCTCTAACTCGAAGAACTCCCAATCGCCCGTGGCCGGGCTAAACCCTGCCTCGCGCTTGACCATGGCCTCGGTGGGCACCAACTGAATCACCGAACCTGGCGGGTAAATCGCGCCGCCCGGCGCATTGGCGGCGGCCAGCGTGGCAGGCAGATCGCCAAGCACGTTGTCGACGTAAAAATGCCGCACAGGGGTCATCTCACGAATGCAGCGGAAACTCTGCGCATCAATGGCCAACGCACCTGACGGCGCCTCGGCAGCAGCCAGCAAGCTGGGCAACACCAGCGCCAGCAGGGCGATGGATTTTTTCAGGGGTAAAACACGCATTGGTAACGCCTATTGGAAGATTAATTAAGCCGAAAGCACGTCGACCGGCACGCCATTGAGCGCCGCATTACCGGACAAACCATCCAGCTGACGCTCATCGGTTAGATCATTCGCACTGGCGCCCGGCTGAGCGCCGGCAATCGCCAGTTGTACACCTTTGCGACCATGCCCCCAACCGTGAGGCAGGCTGACAACGCCGGGCATCATATCGCTGCTGGTGGCAACCTCGACCTCAATACTGCCGACGCGCGAACGCACATGTACGCGCTGGCCATCAGCAAGTCCGCGGGCGGACAAGTCGTCCGGGTGCATCAGCAATTGGTGACGCGGCTTGCCTTTCACCAGACGGTGATAGTTGTGCATCCACGAGTTGTTACTGCGCACATGCCGACGGCCGATTAGCAGCAGTTGGGCCGAATTACCCACCGGCGCAGCAGCAAAACGCTGCAGGTCAGCCAGCAATAACGCCGGCGCGGCCTGAATAGTTTTGCTCGGCGTTTTTAGGCGTGCCGCCAGATTGGCTTTTAGCGCGCCCAAGTCCAGGCCATGCGGGTGTTCACGCAAGGCGGCCAATGACAGTTTATAGGTGGACTGGTCGCCGTAAGGGCCAAAACGCAGGCCCATATCGATCATCTGCTCCGGCGCCATAGTCGGCTTCAGCTCAGCGCCCGTATGGGCGGCAAAGGCCTTAGCCAAGCCGACGAAGATTTCCCAGTCATGCAGCGCACCGTCGGGCTTAACCAGCACCGCCTCATTGAAGCGGGTGACGTTACGCACGGCAAACGCATTGAACGTGGTGTCGTAATGATTGTGCTCCAGCGGCCCGCTCGGCGGCAGGATCAGGTCCGCGTAGCGCGTGGTTTCATTGATGTAAAAGTCCAAGCTAAGCATGAACTCCAGGCCCTCAAGGGCCTGCTCAAGCTGTCGGCCATTAGGCGTCGACAACACCGGGTTACCCGCTACGGTCACTAACGCACGGACCTGACCGTCACCTGCAGTGAGCATCTCTTCGGCCAGCGCCGCCACCGGCAACTCGCCGCTGTATTCCGACAGGCCAGACACGCGGCTCTGCCAGCGATTGAAATGGCCGCCCGAGGTCGCCGCAACGATATCAACCGCAGGTTCGGTGCACAGCACGCCACCCACCCGATCAAGATTGCCACTGACCAGGTTTATCAACTGCACCAGCCACTGACATAAGGTGCCGAAGGCCTGAGTGGAGACGCCCATGCGCCCGTAACAGACCGCCTTGTCGGCGCTGGCAAAATCGCGTGCCAACTGGCGAATAGTGGCCGCCGGCACGCCGCATCGGCCGCTCATGGCCTCAGCCGTAAACCCGGCAATGGCGCTGCGCACGGCCTCTAAATCACTGACCGGCAGATGGCTGGCGCGGGTCAGACCCTCTTCGAACAGGGTGTTCAGCAGCCCGCACAGCAGCGCGGCATCCTCACCGGGGCGCACAAACACGTGCTGATCGGCAATCGCCGCCGTCTCGCTACGGCGCGGGTCCACCACCACTAATTTGCCACCGCGTTTCTGGATGGCCTTGAGGCGCGTCTCCACATCCGGCACGGTCATCAGGCTGCCGTTGGACGCCAGCGGGTTGCCGCCGAGAATCAGCATAAAGTCCGTGTGGTCGATATCAGGAATGGGGATCAGCAAGCCGTGGCCATACATTAAATGGCTGGTCAGGTGATGCGGCAATTGGTCAACCGAGGTGGCAGAGAAGCGGTTGCGCGTCTTCAGCAAGCCAAGGAAGTAATTGCTGTGAGTCATCAGCCCATAGTTGTGCACGCTCGGGTTGCCTTGATACACCGCCACCGCATTGTGCCCATGGCGCGCCTGAATAGCGGCTAGGCGCTCGGCCACCAAAGCAAACGCGGCGTCCCAGGCAATCGGCTGCCACTCACTGCCAATCCGGCGCATGGGTTGCTGCAGCCGATCTGGGTCGTTTTGAATGTCTTGCAACGCCACAGCTTTCGGGCAGATATGCCCACGACTGAAGCTGTCCTCGGCATCGCCCTTGATCGACAGAATCTGCGTGCTGCCGTCAGCCTCGGTGCGGGTGGCGATGGTTAAGCCACAAATCGCTTCACACAGATGACAGGCGCGGTGATGCAGGGTTGTGCTCATGGCGAACCTCACAATTATTGTTCTAGTCGACCGGTCGAGTCGCATACAGACAGCCACTATGGCGACGGCCAGATGTTCGCGCCAGCAGCCTTAGCGCTGTGAATTAAGCATCATCAGCATCAGCTACAGACACTGAATAGCGCCGGGTAATTTGCGCCAATGCGTAACTTCCTTATAAGATCGCGCCTTCCCTATTCGTCGCACTGAGCGGCCCACGCCGCTGGTTACCGAGGCTTTTCCCTGAAAAACCTGACTCAAGGCCCAGCATGTTGTTGTAATTAAGGTAGTTAATGATGAGCGCAAGGCACTTTCTCTCGCTGTTGGACTGTACGCCCGCAGAGCTGAGCAGCCTGATCCGCCGAGGTGTTGAGCTCAAAGCCCTGCGCAACCGTGGCGGCCTGTTCGAACCCCTGAAAAACCGCGTGCTCGGCATGCTGTTTGAAAAAGCCTCAACCCGCACGCGCCTGTCCTTTGAAGCAGGGATGATTCAGCTGGGCGGCCAGGCGATCTTTCTCTCGCCACGCGACACCCAGCTGGGCCGTGGCGAACCGATCGGCGACTGCGCCATTGTGATGTCGCGCATGCTCGACGCGGTGATGATCCGCACGTTCGCCCACAGCACCCTGACTGAGTTCGCCGCCCATTCGAGCGTACCGGTGATCAACGGCCTGTCCGACGACCTGCACCCCTGCCAGTTGCTGGCTGACATGCAAACCTTCCTCGAACACCGCGGCGCCATTCAAGGCAAAACCGTGGCATGGATCGGCGACGGCAATAATATGTGCAACAGCTATATCGAAGCGGCCATCCAGTTCGACTTCCAGCTGCGCGTGGCCTGTCCCGCGGGGTACGAGCCTGACGCACGCTTCTTGGCGATGGCAGGCGAGCGCGTGCAGGTCGTCCGCGATCCGCGCGAGGCGGTGGCTGGCGCTCACTTGGTGAGTACCGACGTATGGACCTCCATGGGCCAGGAAGAAGAAACTGCCAAACGCCTCACGCTGTTCGCCCCCTATCAAGTGACCCGTGAGCTGCTCGACCTGGCCGCCAGCAACGTGCTGTTTATGCACTGCCTGCCGGCTCACCGTGGCGAGGAAATTAGCCTCGACCTGCTCGACGACCCGCGCTCGGTCGCTTGGGATCAGGCGGAGAACCGTCTGCATGCACAAAAGGCGCTGCTGGAGATGCTCGTCGAGCCGGCTTACCACCACGCATGAGCCAACCCCTACTGCTCAGCTTGCGCAATTTAGGTTGCGGCTACCACGCGCAAGCGGTGGTCAGCGACCTCAACTTGCATCTCAATGCCGGTGATATCGGCTGCCTGCTCGGCCCCTCCGGCTGCGGCAAAACCACCACCTTGCGCGCGATTGCCGGCTTCGAGCCAGTGCAGCACGGCGAGATCAGCCTGGCCGGCGAGGTCATCTCCCGCGCGGGCTACACGCGGGCGCCGGAGAAGCGTCGAATCGGTATGGTGTTTCAGGATTACGCGCTGTTCCCGCACCTAACCGTGGCGCAGAACGTGGCCTTTGCCATTCGCCAACACCCGCAGCTCGCGCAAATCACCAATGAACTACTGGCACTGGTAAAACTCGACACGCTCGGCCAACGCTACCCGCACGAACTGTCTGGCGGCCAGCAGCAGCGCGTGGCGCTGGCGCGCGCCTTGGCGCCGGACCCGCTGTTACTGCTACTTGATGAGCCGTTCTCCAACCTCGACGGCGAGCTGCGCCGCAAGCTCAGCCAAGAAGTGCGCGAGATCCTTAAGGCGCGCGGCATTAGCGCCATTCTGGTGACCCATGACCAGCAGGAAGCCTTTGCCGTCAGCGATCACGTTGGCGTGTTCAACGAAGGCCGCCTGCAGCAGTGGGACACGCCTTACAACCTGTACCACGAGCCGCTGACGCCGTTTGTCGCCAGCTTTATCGGCCAGGGTTATTTCATTCGTGGCCAACTGTTAGCTGCCGATACGGTGCAAACCGAACTGGGGGTGATCCGTGGCAACCGTGCGTATCAGTGGCCCATCGGCAGTACGGTAGATGTATTGCTGCGCCCGGACGACATCATTTACGCCCCGCACAGCAGCCTGCAGGCACGCATCGTCGGTAAGACATTCCTCGGCGCCGCCACGCTCTATCGCCTGCAACTGGCGAGCGGCAGTCTGCTGGAATCGATCTTCCCCAGCCATGCCGACCTCGAACCCGGCAGCAACGTCGGCATCGAGATTGCTGCCGACCATCTAGTGGCCTTCCCCGCCCGCTAACAACGCCAATAAATCAGCCGCGCGAGCCTAAGCCCGCCTCAGCCTTCGCTGCGCACGCGCTTGACCGCGTCCAGCCAGCCGGCATACAGCGTGCTGCGATGCGCGCTGGCCATGCGCGGGGTGAAGCGGCGCTGCAAGTGCCAATGGCTGGCCACCTCTTCTAAGCTGGCATACCAACCCACTTGCAGACCCGCCAGATAGGCCACGCCCAGTGCGGTGGTCTCGGTGACTTCCGGACGCTCCACCGGTACGCCGAGGATGTCGGCCAGAAACTGCATCACCCAGTTGTTCTCGACCATGCCACCGTCCACGCGCAAGGCACTAAGGGACGCTGTGCCGTCTTGGCGCATAGCCTCAAGCAGGTCGCAGGTTTGGTAGCACACCGACTGCAAGCCGGCGGTGACGATTTCCTTGATCCCAGTATCACGGGTTAGGCCAAAGATCGCGCCGCGCGCTTTTGGGTCCCAGTACGGCGCACCGAGGCCGGTAAAGGCCGGCACCAGATAGACGCCGCACGCATCGCCGGTTTGCTCGGCCATGGCTTCACTGTCGCGGGCATGGCTGATCAACTTGATGCCATCGCGCAGCCACTGCACGGCCGCACCGGCCACAAAAATACTGCCTTCCACCGCATAACTAACTTGCCCGTTGAGCCGGTAGCCGACCGTGGTCAGCAGCCGGTGCTTGGACGTGACTGGCGTGGCGCCGGTGTTCTGGATCATGAAGCAGCCGGTGCCGTAGGTGCTCTTCACCATGCCGGGGGTAAAGCAGGCTTGGCCGATTAGTGCGGCCTGTTGGTCGCCGGCCATGCCCAATACTGGAATGCTGGCACCCAACAACTCTGGCGTGGTGTGGCCAAACTCGGCGGCGCAATCGAGCACTTCGGGCAGCAGGCTGCGCGGGATATCGAACAACGCCAGCAGCTCGTCGTCCCACTGCTGGGTGTGGATGTTGAACAACAGAGTGCGCGAGGCATTGGTGGCATCGGTTTTGTGCGACTGGCCGCCGGTTAAGCGCCAGAGCAAGAAGCTATCTACCGTGCCGAAGCGCAACTCGCCACGTTCGGCGCGCTCACGGGCGCCGGGAACCTGCTGCAAAATCCAGCGCAACTTGGTGGCGGAAAAATACGGATCAATCAGCAGCCCAGTTTTGGCCGACACCGCCGCTTCATGGCCGGCGGTTTTCAGTTCAGTGCAATAGTCGGCGGTGCGCCGGTCCTGCCAGACAATGGCCGGATGGATCGGCGTGCCGGTCTGCGCATCCCACACCAAGGTGGTTTCACGCTGGTTGGTAATACCGATGGCGGCCACCTGCTCGGCGTGCAGGCCACCGCTGCTGAGTGCCTCGCGGCAGACCTTGAGCGTGCTCAGCCACAGCTCTTCGCCATCGTGCTCAACCCAGCCATCGTGCGGGAAATACTGTTTGAACTCTTGCTGCGCGCTGGCCACCGGCAGGCCCTGGGCGCTGAACACGATAGCGCGGCTGCTGGTGGTGCCTTGGTCGATGGCGAGAAGGTAATGAGCCATAAAACGTCCTTTATTGTTCGTCTAGCGGGCCGGCTTATTCGCGGCCGATGTCAGCAAATTGCCCTTGGGTATGTGCAGCAAGAATGGCGGCACTCAATTGCACCTCCAGGCCACGCCGACCGGCACTGACAAAAATGCTCTCGTGCAGCCGCGCCGAATTATCGATAAAGGTACGCAGTCGTTTCTTCTGCCCCAGTGGGCTGATCCCGCCGAGCAAATAGCCGGTGCTGCGCTGCGCCGCCTGCGGATCAGCCATCTCGACCTTCTTCACCCCGGCGGCATGCGCCAAGGCCTTGAGGTCGAGACTGCCGGCCACTGGCACCACCGCCACCAACAATTCGCCTTTCTCGCTGGCGGCGAGCAAGGTCTTAAACACCTTAGCCGGCGGCAGATTGAGTTTTTCCGCCGCTTCCAGGCCATAGGAGGCGGACTTGGGGTCGTGCTGATAGCTATGCACTTGATGCACAGCCTTGGCTTTTTTCAGTAGATCGATGGCTGGGGTCATGTTCGATAACGAAAATAGATAAAAGTACGCGTACCTTAGCGGAAAAAACTGCCGAGAGCAGTTTTTAACAGCGCGCAGCGACGGCCCGCAGGGTGGCCGCCATGGATAGCAGGCCATAAAATTCGCCCCCAGACAGCTGCCCTCGTTCAGCACGCGCTGCTGCATCGCTGCGCCACAAGGGGCGTTGGCCGTTATACTGGCGGCCATTACCAGGGAGACCTCATGAGCCTAGCCCCGCGCCAACAAAGCATCCTCGAACATGCCCGCGAGCGCGGCTATGTCAGCATCGACGAGCTGGCTCAGGTGTTTGCCGTGACGCCGCAGACTATCCGCCGCGACATCAACCAGCTGGCCGACCAAGGCCTGTTACGGCGCACCCACGGCGGTGCCGCGAGTGTTGGCTCAAGTATCCAGAACACCGCCTACGCCATGCGTGCCGGGCTGATGCGCGACGAGAAGCAGCGCATCGCTGAAGCCATCGCGGCGCAGATCCCCGATCACGCCTCGCTGTTTATTAACATCGGCACCACCACCGAAGCGATTGCCCGCGCCCTGCTCAACCACAGCGGCTTAAAGGTCATCACCAACAACCTGCACGTGGCTGCCCTGCTCAGCACTAAAGCTGACTTTGAGGTACTGCTGGCGGGTGGCACGGTGCGCAGCGACGGCGGCGTGGTCGGGCAGGCGGCGGTGGATTTTATCTGCCAGTTCAAAGTCGACTACGCCCTAGTTGGCATCAGCGGTATCGACGACGACGGCAGTCTGTTGGATTTTGACTACCAGGAAGTGCGCGTCTCCCAAGCCATTATCGATAACGCCCGACAGGTGTTCCTCGCGGCCGACTCCAGCAAGTTCGGCCGCAACGCCGTAGTCCGCCTAGGGCCCATCAGCCTGGTCGATAAGGTCTTCACCGATCACGCTCCTAGCGCAGCTATTAGCCGCCTACTGCACGAGCAAAAGATTCAGCTCGAACTGCACTAGCCGCACGACCAAAACCTCTACGCTGAACTGACCGCCCGGCGCGCCAATGCACGCTAGGGTGGCCAGCGTGTGCGCTTTGGTTTAGCATATTTTCGAAAGTGAACATTAAACGTTCGAATTTGATTAGCGGTGCCGCCATGACCACAACTCTCACAAGCTCCGACCCTCTCGCTGAAGTCTATGATCTGGCCGTTATCGGCGGCGGCATCAATGGCGCCGGCATCGCTGCCGACGCGGCCGGGCGCGGCCTGTCGGTGTTCCTTTGTGAAAAGGACGACCTGGCTCAGCACACCTCATCCGCCAGCAGCAAACTGATCCACGGCGGTCTGCGCTACCTCGAACATTACGAGTTTCGTTTGGTGCGCGAAGCCTTGGCTGAACGTGAAGTGCTGCTGGCTAAGGCGCCGCATATCGTCAAACCGCTGCGCTTCGTCCTGCCGCACCGCCCGCATCTCCGCCCCGCGTGGATGATCCGCGCCGGCCTGTTCCTCTATGACCATCTAGGCAAACGAGAAAAACTGCCGGCCTCACGCGGCCTGCGCTTTGGTGTTGGCAGCCCGCTGAAAGCCGAGATCACCCGTGGTTTTGAGTACTCCGACTGTTGGGTCGACGATGCCCGCTTGGTGGTGCTCAACGCCATGAGCGTGCGCGAGCACGGCGGCCATGTGCACACCCGCACCCGCTGCGTCAGCGCACGGCGCAGCAAAGGCCTGTGGCATTTGCATCTGGAGCGCAACAACGGCAGCCGCTACTCGATTCGCGCCCGCGCCCTGGTGAATGCCGCCGGGCCGTGGGTGGCGCGCTTTATTCAGGACGACCTCAAGCAGACATCGCCTTATGGCATCCGCCTGATTCAAGGCAGCCATATCGTCGTGCCGCGCCTGTTCGACGGTGAGCAGGCGTATATCCTGCAGAACGAGGATGGCCGCATCGTCTTTGTCATCCCGTATCTAGAGCGCTTTACTTTAATTGGCACCACCGACCGCGAATACCAAGGCGACCCGGCGCTGGTGAAAATCACCGATGCAGAAATCGACTACTTGCTTGCAGTGGTCAACGCCCACTTCAAGCAGCAGATCGCCCGTAGCGACATCCTGCACACCTACGCAGGTGTGCGGCCGTTGTGCGATGACGAGTCTGATCAGCCGTCGGCCATCACCCGCGACTACACCTTGGCGCTGTCTGGTCATCCCGGTGAGGCGCCGCTGCTGTCGGTGTTTGGCGGCAAGCTCACCACCTACCGCAAGCTGGCCGAGTCGGCGCTGAGCCAATTGGCGCCGTACTTTAAGCACATGCAAGCTAGCTGGACAGTCAGCGCAGCGTTGCCCGGCGGCGAGCACATGAGCAGCGTCACCGAACTCAGCGAGCGCCTGTGTCAGCAGTTTGCGTGGCTTACGCCAAACCTAGCGACCCGCTGGGCCAGCAGTTACGGCAGCCGCACCTGGCAGATGCTGGAGGGCGTTAGCACGCTCAGTGACCTTGGCGAATACCTAGGTGCTGATCTCTACAGCCGCGAAGTGGATTACCTGTGTCGCCACGAATGGGCACACAGCAGCGCCGACATTCTCTGGCGCCGCAGCAAGCTTGGCCTGTTTATGACCCCAGGCCAGCAAGCCAAACTGGAGCACTACCTGCACAAGCGCAGCACAGTAGGCAGCGATGCCGCCTGAGCAAACGAGCAAGTCCCTTTAGCCCCGCAATAGCGGGGCTTTTTTTGCCGTTTTCGCTAGCGCTGCATTAACGCGCCGCCCTACTGGGCTTGCAACTGCGCGGCGCCGCGCAAACGATCAAAGCCTGCGGCCAGCAACAGGGTCAGCCCCACCGGCAACAACCAGCCAAGGCTGTCAGCGGCCAGCGGTAAATGCTGGATAAAGGCTGGCACCCAGTCCTTCAGGCCAGCAGCGGCAAGGCCGTCAAATACCCCAAAGAATAGAGTGACCGCCATTACCGGGATAAACACCCGACTAGGCTGACACCACAAGCGGTCCGCCAGGCTCAACGCCACCAGCACGATCGCCAGCGGATACAAGCCCACCAACACCGGCACCGAAACGCTGATCAACTGGGTCAGGCCCTGATTGGCCACCAGCAAACTGAACAGGCCGAGCACAATCACCAGCGTGCGATAAGACAACGGCAGCAGCTTGCTGAAGAACTCGCCACAGGCGGTCAACAGGCCCACCGCCGTGGTCAGGCAAGCCAGGGTAATAACCACCGCCAACAACACGCTACCGGCAGCACCAAAGGTGTGCTGTACGTAGTTAGACAGAATCTGCACGCCGTTCTGCGCCTCGCCGGCAATGCCTTGGCTGGTGGCACCCAGATACACCAGCGCCACATACACCAGCGACAGGCCCACGGCGGCAATTACTCCAGCGCTAATGGCATAACGGGTAATCAGGGCTTCGTTACTCACTCCGCGATCACGAATAGCCGTGGCGATCACGATGCCAAACACCAGAGCGCCAAGGGTATCCATGGTCAGATAGCCCTGCAAAAAGCCCTGCACCAGCGGTGCGCTTTGATAGGCCGGCGCAGTGCTGCCGATGGCGCCAGCCGGCACCAGCAGTGCCGCGCCGCCAAGCACCAGCAAGGCGCTCAGCAGTACTGGCGTGATCCACTTACCAATACGGTCAACCAATTGCCCAGGATTCAGCGAAAGGAACAGCACCGCCGCAAAATACACCAGGGTGTACAACCCCAGCGCCAAGTCACTGCTGCCACTGAACGGCGCCATGCCCATTTCGAACGCCACCACCGCAGTGCGCGGCGTGGCAAACAATGGGCCGATGGCCAAGTACACAACAATTGCAAACAGGCCGCCCGCCTTCGCCCCTAAGGGTGCGGTTAGGCGCGGCATGCCGCCGCCAACACGGGCTAGAGCAACTACGGTGAGCAGCGGCAAGCCCACGCCGGTGAGCAAGAAGCCGACCGCGGCCAGCCACAATTGCTCACCTGCCGCGAGGCCAACACTAGGGGGAAAGATGATGTTGCCGGCGCCCAAAAACAGGGCAAAGGTCATAAAACCAAGGGCCAACAGATCGGAACGGGTCAAGCGTTGCATGAGGTCACCAAAGCAGAGAAATCGGCAGAGGTTTCCCGCGAGGATGGTGGGGAAACGCCAGGCACAGCAGTGGCCCGGCAGGCGCGACAGACCTCTTGTGAAGGCCCTGAACGCAAGGGCGGTTATCTTAAAGCAAGCTGTAGAAGACCACGTGAACCGCATGGCAGCTGGTCGACAGAGCAACTGCAGATGTCGCCATTGTGCAATTTTCTGACCACTCAGCCAAGCTTGAAGACTCTCGGTGCAGCCGCTAAACCGCTAACGAAAAAGCCCGTACCAGCGCATAAACGCTGGCACGGGCCATAACCGCTGGATGTCTTTAACCAAGCAAGCGACTTTTAGACACCCGCAGGCTCGCTGTTAACCTTGGCTAAAACACCGCGTTAAGCCAGCTCAGTACGCAGCTGACGCGCTGCCGCCACCATGTTCACCAGCGCCGCTTCGGTCTCTACCCAGCCACGGGTTTTCAGGCCGCAGTCTGGATTGACCCACAAACGCTCAGCCGGGATGCGCTGCGCCGCTTTGCGCAGCAATTTGACCATCTCACTGCTGTCGGGCACCCGTGGCGAGTGAATGTCATAAACGCCGGGGCCGATGTCGTTGGGGTAATCGAATGCCTCAAAGGCTTGCAACAGCTCCATGTCCGAGCGCGAGGTTTCGATGGTGATCACGTCGGCATCCATCGCCGCGATCGACTCGATCACATGGTTAAATTCGCTGTAGCACATGTGCGTGTGGATCTGGGTTTCGTCACGCACGCCCGAAGCGCACAGGCGGAACGATTCAGTGGCCCAGTTCAGGTACGCCTGCCACTGCGCCCGCCGCAGCGGCAAGCCTTCACGGAACGCCGCTTCGTCGATCTGGATGATTTTGATCCCAGCCGCTTCCAGATCCACCACTTCGTCACGAATCGCCAACGCCAATTGCTGGGCCTGTTGCTCACGGGAGATGTCATCGCGCGGGAAGGACCACATCAGCATGGTCACCGGCCCGGTCAGCATGCCCTTCATCACCTTGTGAGTGAGGGTTTGTGCGTAACCAATCCACTCCACCGTCATCGGTTGCGGGCGGCTCAAGTCACCAAAGATGATCGCCGGCTTCACACAGCGCGAACCGTAGCTCTGCACCCAACCAAAACGGGTGAAGGCGTAGCCGTCGAGCTGTTCGGCAAAGTATTCAACCATGTCGTTGCGCTCAGCTTCGCCATGTACCAGCACATCTAAGCCGAGGTTTTCTTGCACCTTTACCGCGTGGCGAATCTCGCTGTGCATGGCTTCGGTGTATTCGGCAGCGGACAGCTTGCCAGCCTTAAACGCCTGCCGGGCCAAACGAATTGACGCGGTCTGCGGGAACGAGCCGATAGTGGTGGTGGGGAACACCGGCAGCTGCAAGCGCGCACGCTGCAGCGCAATACGTTGCTCGAAGGGCGCATGCCGCTGGCTGTCGGCGGCAGTAATCGCAGCCAAACGCGCCTGTACCGCAGGCTTATGAATACGCCCTGACCGCGCACGAGCAGCTTGCACGGCGCGACTTTGCGCCAAGGCTGCTTGTACCTTGGGGTTTTGCGGGTCGTTCAAGGCAGTGGCCAAGATGGCGACTTCTGCGCACTTCTGTACGGCAAAGGCCAGCCAGCTTTGCAGCTCATCATCGAGCTGGTCTTCGCGGCCCAAGTCAACCGGGCTGTGCAGCAGTGAGCAGCTCGGCGCCACCCACAGACGATCACCTAAACGCTCCTGCGCCTGCTGCAAAATGCTCAGGGCTTTTTCCAGATCGGTGCGCCAGACGTTACGGCCATTGACCACACCCAGCGACAGCACTTTGTAGGCTGGCAAGCGATCAAGAATGCTCGGGAATTGTTCAGGCGCACGCACCAGATCGATATGCAGACCATCCACCGGCAGGCTGGCGGCCAAGCCAAGGTTGTCTTCTAGGCCGCCAAAGTAGGTGGCAATCAGCTTCTTACCCGGCTCGCGCTGAAGAATGTTGTAGGCGCGCTCGAAGGCATTCTTCCAATCTTGCGGCAGGTCGAGGGCCAGAATCGGCTCGTCAATCTGCACCCACTCAACGCCCTGAGTGGCCAAACGCTGCAGAATCTCGCCATACAGTGGCAGTAAGCGCTCAAGCAAATCGAGGCGATCAAAGTCGCTGCCTTTAGTCTTGCCCAGCCACAAGTAGGTCAGCGGGCCAAGCAGTACCGGCTTAACCTTGTGACCCAGGCTGTGCGCCTCATCGACCTCGTCAAACAACTGCTCCCAACTCAACGCAAACTGTTGCTCGGCGCTGAACTCAGGGACCAAGTAGTGGTAGTTGGTGTCGAACCATTTAGTTAGCTCTTGGGCAGAAGTGGACTGCCCATGGGCAGCGCCGCAACAGGTGTTTTGACTGACGCCACGGGCCATGCCAAACAATGTGTCCAAGGTCGGCTTGCCGCTGTGCGGGCGAAAACGCTGAGGAATCACGCCGAAGGTCAGCGAGTGCGTCAGCACTTGGTCGTACCAAGCGAAGTCGCCAACGGGCAGCAGATCAATGCCCGCGTCTTTCTGTATCTGCCAATGGTTGGCGCGCAACTCACGGCCAACGGCCTGCAAGCCGGCCTCATTCAGCTCACCTTTCCAGTAAGCCTCAAGGCCTTTTTTCAGTTCGCGGTCGCGGCCGATACGCGGAAAACCAAGGGAATGGGACAAGGCCATGTCAGAACGCTCCAATAGATCAATAAGATGGGGCCATTCTCGACAAGCCTTAAGAGTGAGACAAACTCAAGTTTTTCTAGTTGAAATACAGTTTCCCTCATGTTCTGCTAGTCACCTTCACAGCAGACTGACCCAACAACGAGGCCGCCATGCTCGAACTACGCCATCTAAAAACCCTGCACGCACTGCGCGAAACCGACAGCTTGGTACTGGCAGCCGAACGCCTGCACCTGACGCAGTCGGCGTTGTCGCACCAGTTCAAGGAGTTAGAAGAGCGCCTCGGCCTGTCATTATTTATGCGCAAAACCAAGCCGGTACGTTTCACCAGCGCCGGTCTGCGCCTGCTGCAACTGGCCGACAGCCTGTTGCCGCAACTGCGCAGCGCCGAGCGTGACATGGCGCGCTTGGCCGGCGGCACGGCCGGCCGCCTGCACATGGCGATTGAATGCCACAGCTGCTTTCAGTGGCTGATGCCGACCATCGACCAGTTTCGCGATGCCTGGCCTGAGGTGGAGCTGGACCTGGCCTCGGGGTTTTCTTTCGCGCCGCTGCCGGCCTTGGCGCGCGGCGACTTGGACCTGGTAGTGACCTCCGACCCAGTCGAAATAGCCGGCATCACCTATGTACCGCTCTTCACCTACGAGGCGCTGCTGGCGGTGGCCAACCAGCATCCACTGGCGAGCAAAGCCTTTATTCAGCCAGAAGATCTGGTCAACGAAACCCTGATCACCTACCCGGTTGAGCGCGACCGTCTGGATATTTTCACCCGCTTTCTCGAACCGGCGGATATCGAACCCGCCCAAGTGCGCACCTCGGAACTGACGGTGATGATGATGCAGCTGGTGGCCAGCGGCCGCGGGGTATGCGGCCTGCCCAACTGGGCGCTGCATGAGTACAGCTCGCGCGGCTACGTGACCGCCAAGCGCTTGGGCGACAAAGGCTTGTTCGCCACTCTGTTCGCCGGCGTGCGCACCGACATGCTCGACTCGCCGTTTATGCGCGACTTCTTGCTCACCGCCAAAGACACTTCATTCGCCAACCTCGAAGGCGTCAGCGTGGCGCGCTAGAGCACGTCCGATGCCATTCAAGGGGCGCAGACGCACACAGGGGGACGATAAAAACCCTAACCGACAGACAGTAATGCGCTAGGCAGATATTGGCGCGCGGCGCATAATCCGCGCCGCTCAGCCCCTCTCCGATCCCTGGATGCACTTCCGTCATGATCGTTCGCCCGCGCCCCAGTGCGCTGCACCTGTTCTTCGTTCTCCGTGGTTCAATCTTTCCCCATATAGCTTCCAAGCTATTGAGCATCACGCTGCTGTCCTGCGTGGTGGTAGGGCTCTATGATTTCGGCTGGATGCGCTGGCTCAGCCACGTCAGTGCCCCGCCATTTTCGCTGCTAGGGCTGGCCCTTTCGGTCTTCCTCGGCTTTCGCAACAGCGCCTGTTATGAACGCTGGTGGGAAGCACGCAAGCAGTGGGGTGAGCTGATTATTCAAGCTCGCGGCCTGGCCCGCGAAACCCAGGCACTGCTGGCCGGTAACGACAATGCGCCATTGCGGCGCCGCACCATAGAACGCTGCATTGCCTTCGCCCATGCCTTGGCCGCCCATCTACGCGACCAGGATGCGGCTGCCGCCTGCAAGGCCTGGGTCAGCCCTGACGAACTGGCCGTGCTACGCACCCGACGCAATGTGCCAGACACCTTACTCAACTGGATCAATCAGGACCTGGCCCAGTGCCTGCGCGAACAACGCCTCAGCGATGTGCTCTATCGCGGCTTGGAACAACGCGTGGATACGCTGGCGGCCAGTCAGGCAATTTGCGAGCGGATCAAAAATACCCCAACGCCGTTCGCCTACACCTTGCTGCTGCACCGTACGGCCTGGCTGTTCTGCATGCTGTTGCCGTTTGGCTTAGTCGGCTCACTGGAAATGCTTACGCCGGTTCTGGTGACAATTATTGCCTACACCTTCTTCGGCCTGGATGCTCTGGGTGATGAGCTGGAGGAGCCGTTCGGTTTGTCGGACAACGATTTACCCTTGAGCGCCATGGTCCGCGGCATTGAGATCGATTTACTGGAAGCCCTTGGCGACGCACTGCCCGAGCCACTGCAACCGCAAGACTACCTTTTGCAGTAAATAGCGCCGCGCCTAAGGAGCGCCCACAACGTCAGTGCGGCGCGCAGCTGAATCGCTTGCGCGCCATCGCAGCCGGCCTATAGTGCGCACATGTCAGCAGGGTTGCTGACAGTCATCTCTTTCGCCACCAAGGATTGCCCATGAAACGCACGCTTTATGCTCTGGCCCTCCCCCTGATGCTGTTGGCCGTAGATGCCTCGGCAGCGACCTTTCGCTGCGGCAGCAAGTTGGTCAGCAGCGGTGATCGCACCAGCGAAGTTGAGAACAAGTGCGGCGCGCCGGTCGATCGCAACCTTATCGGCTATACCGAAACGCCAAACGGCAACATCGGCCTGCAGATTGAGGAGTGGGTCTACGGCCCAACCAACGGCATGACCTACTACCTGCGCTTTGAAGGTGGTCGCCTGAGCGCAGTTGAGAGCAAACGCCAGTAACGCCTGCCTCAGTTCGGCGGCGGATTGCGCTGAGCGCCAGCACTGCGGCGCAGTTCAATAGCCACGCGCAAGCCGCCCAAGGGGCTGTCCTGCAATTGCAGGCTGCCGCCCCAGGCTTCGACGATATCGCGCACCACGCCCAAGCCCAAGCCATGACCCGCCACTTGCTCGTCTAGGCGCGTACCGCGCTCCAGCACGGCCGCGCGATTAGTCGGCTCAATGCCCGGGCCGTCGTCATCTACCCACAGCTGAAATCCCCCACCCAGCACGCTGATCTGCAGCTGCACCGTGCTGGCGGCCCATTTGCAGGCGTTATCCAGCAGATTACCCAGCACCTCTAACAGGTCTTCGCGATCCCAAGGCAGGCGCAAACCCGGCGCTGCTTGCCAGCTCAGGTGCAGGTCGCGGGGATGAATCAGCGCCAAGGTGCTGAATAAACCCGGCAATTCGCTGGCGCAATCGAACTGCGCGCCGGGTAGCACCTCGCCAGACAAGCGTGCGCGTGCCAACTCACGGGCCAGACGTTGGTTGATCTGCGCCAACTGCTCACGCAAGGTGGCCTGTAGCTCAGGATAAGCCTCCAGTTCCGACCGCCCAGCCAGGCTAATTAGCACCGCCAGTGGCGTTTTTAGGGCATGCCCGAGGTTGCCTAGTGCATGGCGCGAACGGGTCAAGGTGTCGTTGGTATGGCTGAGCAAATGGTTGATTTGCGCCACCAACGGCTCTAACTCCTGCGGCACTTGGGCATCCAACTGGACGCGTTGACCGTCCTGCAATTGAGCGATCTGCTGGCGCACCTGCTCCAGCGGTCGCAAGGCGTTGCGCACCGTCAGCCGCTGCAGAAACAGCACCAGCAGCAACGCCGCCAAACCAAGACCAAGGCCGGCGTATTGCATGCGCCGGAAACTGCTCAGTAGCGGGCTGTAGTCTTCCGCGACGGTAATCGATAACGGCTGCCCAAAGCGCCGGTAATCACCGCGCAGCACTAATAGCTTCTGCCCTTTGGGCCCTTTGCCTAAGGCAGTTTGCAGACCCGGTTGATCAGGTTTAACCAGCTCGTGATCCCACAGGGAGCGCGAGCGCCACACCTGGCCTGCGGCCTCCACCCGGTAATAATGCCCAGACAATGGCCGCGCATAACTCGGGGTCAACCGCTGCGGGTCAAGCAGCAGCCCTTGAGGGCCACGGGCGATAGACACCAGTATGCTTTCCGCTTCGTTGCGCAGGCCTACTTCAAAGTAACGACGCAGCCCTAAGTCGAACAGCCACAGACTGGTTTGTGCCAACAGCAGACCGACCACCAGCAGCACACCGATCAGCCCCAGACTCAGGCGGCGCTGTATCGACTTCATCCGCCATCCCCAGTAAAGCGATAACCCTGGCCGCGCTTGGTTTCGATAACCTCACGCCCGAGCTTGCCGCGCAGGCGATTGACGTGCACTTCCAGCACATTGGAGTCGCGCTCCGTCTCGCCGTCGTACAGATGTTCAGCCAAATGACCTTTGGACAACAGTTGCTGCGGATGCAGCATGAAGTAGCGCAGCAGCCGAAACTCGGCAGCGGTTAGCTCAATTTTCTCGGCGCCACGACTGACGCACTGGCGGCTCTCGTCCAACTGCAAGCCAGCCGCCTTAAGTTGCGGTTGATTAGCCAGGCCGTGGGCGCGACGTAATAACGCCTGGATACGCAGCAGGAGTTCTTGCGGGTGAAACGGTTTGCTCAGGTAGTCATCTGCCCCAGTCTGCAAACCCTCAATACGCTCAGCCCAAGAGCTGCGCGCCGTGAGAATCAACACCGGTGTGGCCAAACCGGCGTTGCGCCATTCACGCAACACCTCAAGCCCCGGTTTGCCCGGCAAACCGAGGTCGAGAATGATTAGATCGTAGGGCTCGATGGCACCTTGGTACGCCGCATCACGGCCATCGGCCAGCCAATCGACGGCATAACCTTGCTGAGTCAGGCTGGCGAGCAGCTCGTCCGCCAGCGGCACGTGATCTTCGACCAGTAGCAGGCGCATTAATCGTCTTCCTTGTCGCGCAGAATACGTCCATCGCGGGCATCCACATCCAGCTCGCGGGTCACGCCCTCGCTGGTCAGCAACTCGATGTCATAGCGATATTGGCCGTGTTTTTCTTCCAGCTCGGCCTCCAGTAACTCCGCTTTTGGATAACGCCCAAGTACGCCTTGCATCACTTGCTCCAGACCGAGAATCGCACCGCTCTGGCGCAACTGCAGAGCCTCGTCTTGATGCAGGTCGCGGGCCTGCGCGTAGGCGCTGAGCAGCAAGGCTGTCAGCACCCACGCCGAAATGCCGCGATAACCTACGAGGCGTTTCATTAGTGGTCTTGATGATCTTTGAGAATCTCGCCGTTAGTGGCATCCAGCTCCATGTCCCATTGCACGCCTTGAGCGTCGCGCAGATCCAGCTCATATACGTAGCGACCTTTTTCCTGCTCAAGGTCGGTCTCTTCAATGGTCGCGCCGGGGTGTTTAGCCAGGGCCGCAGCGTTCAACTTCTCGACACTTTGAATGGTGCCGGCGTCGCGCAGTTTTTGTGCTTCATCCGGGCCTAGGTCACGGGCTTGAGCGATACCAGCAGCGGCGGCCAGGGCAGTAATGGCAAACAGAGCAATGAGCTTTTTCATAGTGGCTTCCTTGGTTTTCATCAGCGTGATGGCTTTCGATGACTTCAAGATAGCCGACGTGACTTAACTGAAACTGAATTGTCAGCACTGCGAACCCAGCTAGTCAGCCAAACCGATCCTCGTAGCCCTAGAGTCGGTGCAATTGAACATACAGCGCCTCAACCTTTTCTCGCGCCCAAGGCGTTTTGCGCAGAAACGACAGGCTCGACTTGATGCTTGGATCGTTCTTGAAGCAACGCACATCCACCCGCTGCGCCAATCCGTCCCAGCCGTAATGCGTGACCAGCGAGGTCAACAAAGCTTCGAGGGTGATCCCGTGCAGGGGGTTCTTGGCGTTCATGGGGCAGGCACCTTAGGTCGAAATAGCGAAAGCAAAAACAGGCCGCCAGCTTAGAGCACAGCCCGGTGCGGGAAAAGAGCGCATTCCGCCCGACGGCGGTTCAACGTAAGCTTGCTTATCTGCCGCTTTCGGCCCGCCGTTGCGCGCAACCGCGCCGCTCCCTGAGGACCCCACCATGACCAATCGCCAAGCTGAAATTGCTACCGCCCTGGGCGTTGTGCCGCCCTTTAGTGATACGGCGGCACTGCAGGCCGAGATCAACAAGCGCAAGGCTTTTATCAAGCAATGCCTGCGCAATGCTGGCCTGAAAGTACTGGTACTGGGCATCAGTGGCGGCGTTGACTCACTCACCGCCGGGCGGCTGGCGCAGCTGAGCGTGGAGGAACTGCGCGCAGAAACCGGCGATGACAGCTACCGCTTTATCGCCGTACGTCTGCCGCATAACGTCCAGTACGACGAGCAAGATGCTCAGGACTCGCTGCGTTTTATTCTCGCCGACGTCGAAGACTGCGTGAATATCGCCGCCAGCGTGCAAGGCCTGACTGCCGAGGTCAGCGACTTGCAGGCGCTGAGCGATGCACGGCGTGATTTCGTGGTCGGTAATATCAAGGCGCGCATCCGCATGGTCGCCCAGTTCACTATCGCCAATGCCCACAACGGCCTGGTCATCGGCACCGACCACGCCGCTGAAGCGGTCATGGGCTTCTTCACCAAGTTCGGCGACGGCGCCTGTGACTTAGCGCCATTGAGCGGCCTGGTTAAAGGTCAGGTGCGGGCCATCGCCAAACACCTAGGCGCGCCGGATAACTTGGTGTTTAAAGTACCAACGGCAGACCTCGAAGAGCTACGCCCTGGCAAACCGGATGAGGAGTCCCACGGCGTCAGTTATGCCGAGATCGATGCCTTCCTCCACGGCCAGCCGGTTAGCGACGCTGCCTACGCCACCATCGTGCGCACCTACGACAACAGCCGGCACAAACGCGAACTGCCATTGGCGCCCTGACAGATAAACCGCGAGCCCAATCTGTAGGCGCGGGCTTGCCCGCGCAGCTGTTACGCGCAAAAGCTAACGCTCGATAATCTGCCCACGCATGGGCGCTAAGCGCGCCAGCAAACGGTTCTGCGCCGGCACTGGCACGCCTTGGGCCTCCATCGCGGCAATCAGGTCTTCCACCAACGCATTGAAGTCACTGCGGGTCAGCTGCAGACCTTTGTGGATCTCCTCCATGCTGTCGCCAGTGCGCGTACAGGGGCCGCCGGTCTCGACACACATTTGCTCGACTAGCTTGTCGCGCAGCAGGGTGATATCGACGTTGGCAAAGTGCCTGACAATGCGCGGATCTTTGGCGATATTCAGCAACATGCCTTCGACAATTCGCGTCAGCCCGGCCTGCTCACCCAAGCTTTCATACAGGCTCGCATCGCGTCCTGGCATTTGGCTGCAAGCACTCAATAACAGGCAGATAAACAGCAAACGACGCATGCCTAAAAACTCCCTTGCACGGACAGGTACGGCCCGTTCTGATTGCTTTGCCCGGCAATATCACCCAATTGCGCCCACGCCAGCACCAGCGACACGTGCTTATTGGGGAAGTAGCCAACAAACACATCAGACCAGTCGCTTTCCTTGGCAAAGCCCAAATTATCGGGTTTTTGCCGGTATTCCACGCCCAACACCCAGCGCGGGTTAAACAGTACGGCCAGAGAGGCCTCCGCTAGCACTTCGCGCTGGTCGTTACGGTCGCCCCCAAACCCCAGCAGCCCCAACTGATTAGCCCGGCTATAACGCACCCCACCGTTGAGCAACAGGTTGTAGCCGAAGGCGCCGCCCAGCAGCAGTCGGCTGGCCTGCAGATACGCTTCGGTGTCTTCGTCGCGGCCAGCACCCACCAACTTGGGGATCAGAAAGTTCTGCTGCTTTTTATGCTGCACACCCAGTGAAACCTGCGGTAACTGGTCGTACAGCAGGTCGCCAAACAGTCGCACCTTGAGGCCGAAGATGTCTTGATTGAGGCTGCTGTCCGGCAGGTGCAAGCTGCTGATATCCAAACGCTGACGAGCAAAAGACAACTCAACCCGGTTGTCCCAAGCCAGGGCAGCACCGCTCACATCCAAGCGGTAATCCTGACTATTAACCCGCGTAGCAAAAGCCGTGGCGCCCCACTCGTCTGCCTCGCCATAACCGGCCAGCACCGCCCAAGGGGTAATCCCGCCGCCCGCAGCACCTTCGAGACTGCTAGCCCCACCAGTGGCCAGCAGTCGACCATCGGCGACGGCAAGCGCTGGTAGCGCGCTGACGAGCAGCAACGCAAGTAGGTTTTTCATCATTGCGCCTCACGTAACAACTGCGGTTTCAGCGGTTGGCCATGCCAGTGCTCGAACGCCTCGGCATTTAAGGGCCGGCTAATAAAGTAGCCCTGCACCGTGTCACAACCCCAGCGCTCCAGCAGACGCAAACTGGGCTCATACTCCACGCCCTCGGCCACCACTTTCAGGCCCAAGCTGTGGCTCATGTCGATGGTCGAACGCACGATCACCGCGTCTTCGCTGGTTTCATCTAGGTCGCGGATAAACGACTGATCGATCTTCAATTCCTGCACCGGCATACGCTTGAGTTGCGACAGCGAAGAGTAGCCAGTGCCAAAGTCATCCACCGACAGGCTGATACCCAAGTCACGCAGCTGCTGCAAGATCAAAAGCGCCTGCTCCGGGTTGCCCATCACCGCACTTTCAGTGATCTCAAAGATCAGCTGCTCAGCCGGCACCGTGTAGTGCTGCAGAAGCTGGCCGACCCGCACCGCCAGCTGCCGATCAAGCAAGTCATCAGCGGAGATATTCAACGAAAGCTGCAGGCATAAACCGCGCTCGGCCCAAGCTTGCAGTTGGCGCAAAGCCTCCTCGATCACCCACGTCGTCAGCGCCTGCACACTGCCGGTACGCTCCGCCAGCGGGATAAATTCGCCTGGCGAAACCATGCCGTACTGCGGATGCTGCCAGCGCAACAGAGCCTCGGCCTGCTCGACTCGACCACTGCTCAGACTCAACTTTGGCTGATAATGCAACTGCAACTCGCCATTACCCGGCGCGCGGCGCAGGTCGCGGATTAGATTGACCTGACGCTGATGGGCATCATCGCGGCCTTGCTGATAGACCTGCAGGCGACCCGGCAGCTGGGCAGCATCGTGCATGGCGATACCCGCACGACGCACCAGCTCTTCAGCGGTTTCGCCGTCCAGTGGATAGGCGGCAATACCAATCCGGCAATCCAGCGCCATCTCGACATTAACCACCCGCAGGGGCTGGGCTAAACGCTGTTGCAAGCGGTCAGCAATCGCCACCGCGCTGTCACTGTCGGCATGTTCCAGCAGCAACAGGAACTCATCGGCCAGTAACCGCGCCAGGCTATCGCCGGGGCGCAGGCTACCCTGCAGACGCTGACTCAGCTGTTGCAGCATCTGGTCACTGCAGGCCGCGCCGTAGTGCTCACTGATGCTCTGAAAATTACCAATGCCCAAATACAACAGCGCCACTGGCCGCCCGGCAGCAATAGCGCTGCCGATTCGCTCCAGCAACAAGGCACGATTCGGTAAGCCAGTCAGAGCATCGTGCAGGGCGTTGTGGGCCAGCTGCCGCTCACGTTCGGCGATCCCGGTCTGCATGCGGGTTAGCGCTTGGGCCAGTAAACCCAGCTCGTCACTGCGCTGCACCGCAGGCACCGTTTGATAGTCACCCTGCCCCACACGCTCAGCGACCCGCGCCAGCTCACGCACCGGCTGCGAGACGTTACGCGCCAGCAGCAAGGCGCCGATCAGCGAGGCCAGCAAGGCACCCAGCGCAATCAACAGAATATTCTTATCCAGCGGCGCAAACGCCTGCATAGCTTGGTTAAGCGAGCTGTGCAAAAACGCCTGCACCTGATAGTCAGCCGTCTCAGCCAGAGGTAATTGCCGAGTCAGATAATGCTGGCCGGCAAAGTCCAAATCTTCCAACACCACAACTGCGGCCGCCGGCGTGCTCAGCGCACGCATGTCGGCGCCTTGTTCGGCGTTCAGGGTGGTTACCAGCGCACCTTGGCGGCCTTGGTCGAAGGCAATAAATGACACGTCCAGATTGGTCAGTTCGCGCAACTCCTGAGCGAACGCTTGGTCGATGCGAAAGCCCATTACCACCCGCGCAATCGGCAGCGGAGCCAACACCGGCGCTTCCACCAGCAGATGTGCTTCACCGTCCAGCGCCACAATCAGATACGCCTGACCTCGCTGGCGCGCCTGCATCAACGGCTGGCTGTAACGAAACGGGCTGCCGGCAGCAAAACCCTCGACACTGGAGACCAATACATTGCCGTCCAGTCCCAGCAACAACACCTCGCTGGCATTGATCCGCGCACCATGGTTAGCCAGCACCGAACGAATGGTCGCGCTGTCGTCGCTGGCCACTGCATCCTTGAAGCCGAAGTCAGCAGACAGCACCTGCAAGGCATCGCGCAACTGACCGCCGCGCGTATCCAACAGGCGCTCGAATACCCGCGCACCAACACCCAGTTGCGCCACCGCCTGCTGTTTAACCGCCGCACTGGTGGCGGCCTGAACGGCGAAGTACAGCGAACCGACAACCACCAACAGCAGCAGGATCAGTACCGTAGCGATGCGGGCCTGAAAGCTGTCAGCGATCTTCATCGGCGGCCTTTTTGAACGCTTCGCCAAAGCTCGATACGGGCGCCGACGGTATCGGAGCAACGCCAGCATTGCCTAACACTACCGGCAGGCTCAGTTGCAAACCGGCAGCGGGCACTTCGATATCGGCGCTGGTCTGCGGCACCAGATCGGTCATCTGTGGGTGCCAGAGCGTGACGTGATAGCGACCGACAGGTAAGTCATCGATATGCAGCTTGCCGGCTTCATCGCTGACGGCGAACCAAGGATCATCGGTGACGTAGATATACCCCACCATCCAGTCATGGATATTGCAGCCCAGCACCACCAGTCCAGGCTTGTCGAACAGTACCGGCTCGGATGGCGTGTCTTTATACAAGCGCAGCTCGAAGCGCTTGGCCGGGGAAAAGGAATACACCTGATGGCGAATATCATCGCGATTAGGGAAGCTCACCCGCGTGCCACTGCGCACCGCCAGCACCGCTGGCAGAAACTGCTTTTGCACTTGATCCATAATCGCCGGGGCTGGACCTACAGGAGCGCCCTGCGGGCCGTTCAGGCTAACCACCGTATTGGCCAATGGTTGCCCGTGCGAGTCTTGTAGCTGCACCTGCAGACTGGCAGCCCAAGCTGGACTGCTGCACAGCAGCGCACACGCCACGCCCAGCACATGCGATTGCCATCGGTTCAAAAACATATGCATTACCCTGCATTGAAACAGCGGACGTTATGCCCGATGGAATTTGCTCTAGTGGTCAGATTAGCCGTCCGTCGGCAGAAGAGCACGCATAAAAACGCACCTCACAGATACGCAAAAGGGCCGCTAGGCAAGAATGCCGGGCGACCCTCGATGCAAACATGCAGAGGCTTAGCTCTGAGCTTGCTGATACTCCAGCTCAGCTTCGGCATAACGCTTGTGCATAGCGGCCGACGCTGGGGCGCCAATCCGGCTGAACAGCAGAATGCCGAGGGTGGCGAGAATAAAGCCTGGAATGATCTCGTACAGACCGGTCCAGCCGAAGAAGTTCTTCCACAGGATCACAGTTACTGCACCGAGCAACATGCCAGCTAATGCACCGTTGCGGGTCATGCCTTTCCACAGCACCGAGAGGATTACCACCGGGCCGAAAGCAGCACCGAAACCAGCCCACGCATAAGACACCAGACCCAGCACACGGTTGTTCGGGTTAGCGGCCAAACCGATGGCCACCAACGCGACCAACAACACCATGCCGCGGCCGACCCATACCAACTCGGTTTGGCTGGCGTTTTTGCGCAGGAATGCCTTGTAGAAGTCTTCGGTCAGGGCGCTAGAGCACACCAGCAACTGGCAGCTCAGTGTGCTCATTACTGCCGCCAGAATGGCTGACAGCAACACACCAGCGATCCACGGATTGAACAAGACCTTAGCCAATTCGATAAACACCCGCTCTGGGTTTTCGGCCACTGCACCGCCCACTTCCGGGTGCACAGAAAAGTAAGCAATACCGAAGAAGCCCACAGCTACTGCACCGCCCAGACACAGAATCATCCAGGTCATGGAAATGCGGCGAGCTTTAGGAATCGATTTAACCGAATCCGCCGCCATGAAACGCGCAAGGATATGCGGCTGGCCGAAGTAGCCCAAGCCCCAAGCCATCAGCGAAACCACCCCAATAAAGCTAGCCCCCTTGAGCATATCGAAATTGCTGGCATCCACCGCTTCAATGGCCAAGAAGCTGCTTTCAGCACCGCCGGTGGCGAGCATCACCACGATCGGGGTGAGGATCAGAGCAAAGATCATCAACGTGGCCTGCACCGTGTCAGTCCAGCTGACTGCCAGGAAGCCACCGATAAAGGTGTAGGCAATGGTTGCCGCTGCACCGGCCCACAACGCCGTGTCGTAAGACAACCCAAAGGTGCTTTCAAACAAGCGTGCACCGGCCACCACACCTGAGGCGCAGTAGATGGTGAAGAACACCAAAATCACCAACGCCGAGAAAATCCGCAGCACGCGGCTGTGATCTTCAAAACGGTTACTGAAGTAGTCCGGCAGCGTCAGGGCGTTGCCGTTGTGCTCTGTCTGCACACGCAGACGACCCGCAACGAACAGCCAGTTGAGGTAAGCACCGACGATCAGGCCGATGGCGATCCAGCCTTCCGACAGACCGGACATATACACGGCGCCCGGCAAGCCCATCAGCAGCCAGCCGCTCATATCCGAAGCACCCGCTGACAGCGCGGTAACAAAGCTACCGAGGCTGCGGCCACCGAGGATGTAGTCAGACAGGTTTTTGGTGCGCATATAGGCAAATAAGCCGATCAGCACCATCGCTGAGATATACACCACGAAGGTGATCAGCATAGGAGTACTTGCGGTCATGGGGCGAGACCCTCTCGTTTGTTGTTATGAAGCCGCGGCGGGTTGTCCGCTGGCCTATTAGATTTAACAAAGACACCCGCTTGTGGCGGGTGCTTGGCCAGCCCAAACGGTTGTCTAGGCTGGCCTTGATTGACACTCAACGGCGGCGTCGAATCACCCCCACCTCCCTTAATTGCAGAGGTGGATAGCCGCGTGGCCTAGATAGCATCTGGGCACACGGGTGAAACATCCCAGAGTGTATCTGGGCTAAAACCATTACGCGTCGTTCAACGACAACAGCGAGGCGTTACCACCTACCGCCGTGGTGTTCACCGACGTGGTGCGCTCATTGGCAAAGCGCAGTAGGTAGCTTGGGCCACCGGCTTTTGGCCCGGTGCCCGACAAGCCGCAGCCGCCGAACGGCTGCACGCCAACCACTGCACCGATCTGGTTGCGGTTGATGTACAGGTTACCAACCCGCGCCTGAGCTTCAATGCGCTTGGCCGTTTCTTCGTTACGGCTGTGCACGCCGAGAGTCAGGCCGTAGCCAGTCGCGTTGATTGCCGCGACCACTGCGTCCAACTCACTGGCGGCAAAGCGCACCAAGTGCAGGATTGGGCCGAAGTGCTCTTTGCTCAGCTCGTTAATGCCGCCAATCTCAAACGCCACTGGCGCGATGAAATGACCGTCCAAGCCCGCTGGCAAAGCGGTTTCGGCAATCAGCTTGCCTTCGCTCTTGAGCTTGCTGATGTGCGTAAGCAAACCCGCTTTAGCCTCGGCGTCGATTACCGGACCGATGTCGTTTTCGCGCTTCTCCGACGGCCCAACTTTCAGCTCGGCCATGGCGCCTTTGAGCAAGTCGATCACGCGCTCGGCAATATCGTTCTGCACATACAACACACGCAGCGCAGAGCAACGCTGGCCGGCGCTGGTGAAGGCTGACTGCACGGCATCCTTAACCACTTGCTCGGGCAACGCAGTGGAGTCAACGATCATGGCGTTCTGCCCGCCAGTTTCAGCGATCAGTGCAGCAATCGGGCCGGGCTTGTCGGCCAGCTGACGATTGATCACCCGTGCGGTGTCGGTCGAACCGGTGAAGCACACACCAGCAACGCGAGCATCGCGGCAGAACACACCACCCAAGGTGGCGCCGTCGCCCGGCAAAAAGGCGATCACATCGGTCGGCAAACCGGCTTCGAACATCAGCTCCAACGCACGGGCGGCGATCAGGCTAGTTTGCTCGGCAGGCTTGGCCAACACGCAGTTACCGGCCAGCAGCGCGGCACTAATTTGACCGAGGTAGATGGCCAGCGGGAAGTTCCACGGGCTGACGCAGGCGAAGATGCCGCGACCTTCGTGGAACAGCTCGTTGCGCTCGCCGGTTGGGCCTTGCAGCTCCTCGCGACCCAAACGCAGACGCGCTTGCTGGGCGTAGTAACGGCAAAAATCCACTGCTTCGCGTATTTCGTCGATGCCGTCCTGCAGAGTCTTGCCGGCTTCCAGAGTGCACAGCGCCATCAGTTCGCCGCGCTGGGCTTCAAGCAAATCAGCCAAACGTTCGAAGATCACCGCACGCTGTTCTACTGGCGTGGCATTCCAACGCGGCCACGCTGCAGCCAGCGCATCCAACGCCTGGCTGGCTTGCGCAGCGCTGGCGAATTGCGCGGTGCCGAGCACCTTGCTTTGCTGGTACGGGCAGCGCACTTCCTGAACGGTGCCGTTGAGCTTCTCACCGTTGATCACCGGCGCAGCATGCCACTGGCGGTTGAGGTGCGGTTGATAGGCAAGCTCAAGGGCCTGCATGGCAGCGGAGATATTCATGTTGAGGCCTTGGGAGTTTTTCCGCGCGGGGCTAAACAGCGCCGGCGGCAGAGGGATTTTGTCATTAGCGAGGCTGGCGAACTTGCGCAGTTGCGTCACTGGATGATCGATAAGGGACTCGACCGGCACACCTGGGTCCACTAGCTGATGGACGAACGATGAGTTGGCTCCGTTTTCCAACAAACGCCGCACCAAGTACGGCAGCAGGTCTTTGTGCGCACCGACCGGGGCGTAAATACGCACAGTCTGCTGGTGCTGTTCGATCACGGTGTCGTACAGCGCATCGCCCATGCCATGCAGACGCTGGAACTCGAAGTCGCGCGGCGTCTTAGCCTCGGCGGCCAGCGCCAACACGCAGCTAACGGTGTGCGCGTTGTGGCTGGCGAACTGCGGGTAGATCACTCCACGGGTGTGCTCGCTCAACAAGTAACGGGCGCAGGCGAGGTACGAGGTGTCGGTGCCTTCTTTGCGGGTGAATACTGGGTAGTTATCCAGACCCTGCTGCTGGGCGTACTTGATTTCGGTGTCCCAGTACGCGCCTTTAACCAAGCGCAGTGGCATCTTCGCGCCCAGCTCTTTGCCCAACAGCGTCAGCCATACCAACACTGGCAAGCAGCGTTTGGAGTAAGCCTGCACCACCAGACCAATCTCGCCCCAGCCTTGCAAGGCCGGCGCGCGCAGGAGCTTTTCGTACAACTCCAGCGATAGTTCTAGGCGATCAGCTTCCTCGGCATCGATGGAAATACCCACATCGAGGGCACGGGCACGGCTGGCCAGTTCCAACACATTGGCAAACAACTCAGTCAGCACGCGCTCGCGCTGTGCGACTTCATAGCGCGGATGCAGGGCAGAGAGTTTGATCGAGATCGACGGCCGCGGACCAGGACCAACCTGCGGCTCCTTGCCCACGGTATCGATGGCCAGACGGTAGTCGGCCATGTACTTCTCAGCATCGTCCTGGGTCAGCGCCGCTTCGCCGAGCATGTCGAAGGAGTAGCTGTAACCTTTTTCGCGCTGCGGACGGCCATTCTTCAACGCTTCGCTGATATTGCGGCCCAGCACGAACTGCTTGCCCATCAGCTTCATGGCTTGGTTCATCGCGGCGCGAATGACCGGCTCACCAGAGCGCTTGATCAAGCGCCCAATCACATTCTTCGGGCGGCCATCGGCGGTTTCCGAGTCGACCACCTTGCCTGTCATCACCAAGCCCCAAGCGGCAAAGTTGACCAGCACGTTGTCGCTCTTGCCGAGGTGACGTTCCCACTCGGCAGCATTCAATTTGTCACGGATCAGGGCGTCTGCGGTGTGCGCATCCGGCACCCGCAGCAAAGCCTCGGCCAGGCACATGAGCATCAGCCCTTCCTGGGTGTCGAGGCTGTACTGGCGAAGCAGTGCGTCGAGGGTATCGACGGCATTGTCCCGGCTACGCACATTGTCGATCAATGCGCGGGCATTGCGGCGGATAGCCGCAATGCCGGTTTCACCAGGGTCGGCGAGCTGCAAGAGCTCATTCAGGTAGTTAGCCTCGTCGACGCCATAGTTGGCGCTGATGACGGGGAAAAACTCGGCAGCGGTCTTTGTGAGAACGTCGCCTTGCAAGACGTGGCTGGCTGTAAACATCACGCCTTTCCTCTTATGGATTCATTGTATTAGGTCTAGCCCATAGCCACGAAAATGCAGGAACCATTGGCTCTATCAGCAACATCGCAGTGGGATAAAGGACTCTAGTGACAGAGGGATGACGGTTTCTTACGCAAAGCTCTGGAGTTTTTGCAAAAAACTCTGACGGCGTGAACTTTCGCTAAACGCTTGTTTGAGTCAGACCGCAGCAAACGAACCCAAGCGCGAGCAAAATCAGCCGCAGCAGCGAGTGCAATCAACTAGCGGCATGCAGCCTCTGGCTAGTCGCTATCGCGCAGGCGTTTTGGGGTCAAACCGAGGTAACGCCGCAGCGCAGTGGTCAGCGCGCTTTGACTGGAGAAACCGCACTCTTCGGCAATCCGCACCAACGGCAACGGACTGCCTTGGAGCAGGCGGCTGGCGCGATCGAGGCGGGCCTTGAGCAGGTATTGATGCGGGGTGTAACCAACGCTGTCCTTGAACTGGGCGTGGAAGTGACTGGGGCTAAGGCAGGCAACGTTGGCCAGTTCGGCCACGCTAATGCGCCGTGCCAAGTGCTCGCTGATATAGGCGTCCAGTCGCGTCACATCCAAAGCACTCGCCGGACTGCGGCTCGGCGCACCGAACAGGCGCAGATGCAGGGCACGCAGCAGCACGCCACCGAGCGCACGAGACAAATGCGGGTCGCTGCCAAAGCGCGCCAACTCAGCGCCGGCGTAGCTCAGCAAATTTTGAAAGTCAGCATCCAGAGCCGGATAGCGCGGTGTTTCGAACAGTTCGGCGAGCAACGCAAGATCAGCCTCAGGCGTGTCTTGCTCGTTGAGGTCGAGGATCAACATGCGGTTGTCACCAACCCCGGCAAACTGGTGCTCCGCATCGCCCGGCACCAAACACGCACGCATCCGACAGACCTCACCACCGCGGCCATTGACCTCAAATTCCGCACGGCCAGACAACGACAGCACCAGTTGGTGATGATCATGGGCATGTTCGTGGGCTTGGTCGTCCAGGCACAACAGGCGGGTACTCAGCATCGACGGATTCCAGGCTGGCGACGCCATCGAGGCGCCGCAGAGAGACCATTCTACCCGCTTGCAGGGCAGACGAAAGCGCCCATGACCGGCGGCATCCCGAACTTCTTTGTGCATCTATTGGTGGTTGAACACGGCGCGCCGAGAGACGCCCCTAATCGCTGCGTTTAGCACGTTGCGCCCCTCCTCTGCATGCAACACTCCGACCGTGCTCGGCGCCAGTTGCAGTAGGCTGAACCGGCCCTTGCGGCTATGCTGGCAGCCTGTTTCAGCCAAGGAAGTCGCTATGTCCATTGCATCTCTGAGCCGCATGCTGGCAGTCAGCAGTCTGAGCCTATTGGCGGCCTGCACCCAGACGCCACACACCATCAGCCTCGACGAAGAGCACAGCAGTCGCTGCCCGCTGGAACTGGTTCAAGGCCAAAGTGTGTTGATCACCCTACGCAGCAACCCGACCACGGGCTTTCGCTGGCAGGTGCAAGATGCCGCACCCGGCGTATTGCGCAGCCTTGGGCCGGAGGTTTATAGCAACCCGGAAGACAGCGGTCTGGTCGGCAGCGCCGGGCAATCGAGCTGGCGCTTTGCCGCAGCCAATCCCGGCGGCGGTCGCCTGCTGCTGGTTTACCGCCAGCCATGGGAGCCCAACGTAGCCCCGGCACAGACCTTTGAGTGTCAGGTAACTGTGGAGTAAGCGAGCATAGGCTGCGGCATGCCTTGATTGGTCGCTGAAATTAACGCCGCCAGACTGGAACGAAAGTACTACTTAGGCGCACCATGCCAGCAAACCAATAACAACGAGAACGGCTATGCGCGACCTGCGACTTATTCTGCTGATCGGCATGGGCGGCTTTGCCCTGTTCTGCCTCGGCCTGAGCATCGATAACAGCACGCTGCGTCTGCTGAGCAAACCACTGCCACTGATTGCTCTGCTGCTCTGGGTGCGCCTAGCGCCCGTCGATGCTTACCGTCGCTGGATCAGCCTTGGCCTGCTGCTGTCACTGGTCGGCGACATATTGCTGGAGTGGCCGGCAGACCTGTTCGTCTTTGGCCTTGGCGCTTTCCTCCTGGCGCACCTGTGTTTTCTCGTCGCCTACTTGGGCGATAGCCGCCGCCCAGCCTTACTGGCGCTGGCCATCACCGCCGTCTTCGGTGTTGGCATGTTCGGCTTACTGGCGCAAAACGGCCTTGGTCCGTTACAAATTCCAGTGGCCCTGTATGCCCTAACCATCAGTGCCATGCTCTGGCGCGCCTTGGCACGCCTTGGCGTCGCGACTATTACTCGCCGCTCGGCGTGGCTTGGCGCTGTGGGGGCGCTGCTGTTTGTGCTGTCCGACAGTCTGATTGGCGTCAACCGTTTCGTCAGCCCGTTTGCCGGCGCCAATATCGCCATCATGCTCACCTATTGGCTCGGCCAATTGGGCATCGCCGCTTCAGCGCACACGCGTCAGGCTTAGCCGGCGTAGGTCTATTCGCGATATCCTTAAGACCTAACGCGCCCCGTGCGCCGCGCCTTGTGGATATCCCCGATGAAAGACCAGCTTGTTGAATTGATCGGCAAAATTAGCTCCGGCTGCATGACTGACGAAGATGTCCTGCGCATCGCCAGCGAGGCCGCCGAAGCCTATGCCGACCCGGCCGCTTTTCTCGCCGCCAATCCAGACATCAACTACGACGACAGCTACCCGATCCCGCTGGGCGAATGGGTGGTGGTCGGCAGCTTGCCCGACACCGTACTGTTTCAGGGTGACAGCTACGCCGAGTTACTGGAGCAGATCATGGCGTCGTTCAGCGCCGATGTGCCCTTCAACATCAAGCCCAAGCAACTGGCCAAGGCTAAGCCGTTGTCCGCGCTCAACAGCATTCAAGTGCAGCTGAGCAGCATGAACAAAGAGGTGGGCGGCTATGTGCTGCTCAACTTCAGCGAGCCGTTGGACGATGAGTTGCAAGCCGTACTGGTCTACAGCACCGACCTGCCCCGGGTAATGGCGCTGTGCGTGGAGATCGGCATTCCGGCGGCGCCTGCCTACGAAGCCATGCGTCAGGCCGCGCAAGGCTAATTTTCCGACCAACTGAAACAGCAGTGCTGGGTATGGGCCTGCGACTTGGCTAAAATGCCGGCCTTTCGCCCTCCCGGAACCGCCACGTGAAGCACACTCCAGACCGCATCTTCGCCACCCCGCACGCGCAAGTTGCCGACTTCGCCTTCAACGAAGACGTGGTGCGCGTGTTCCCGGACATGATCAAACGCTCGGTGCCGGGCTACCCGACCATCGTCGAAAACCTCGGCGTGCTTGCCGCCCAGTTCGCTCAGCCGCACAGCGTGCTGTATGACTTGGGCAGCTCGCTGGGCGCGGTCACGCAAGCGCTGCGCCGGCATGTACAGATTGCCGACTGTCGAGTGATTGCCGTGGACAACTCAGCCGCCATGGTTGAGCGCTGCCGCGAATACTTGCACGCGCAGGATTCGATGTTCCAAGAGCTACTGCCGGTCGAGGTGCGCGAGGCGGATATTCTCGCCCTGCAATTTGAGCCAGCCTCTTTGGTGGCGCTGAATTTCACCCTGCAGTTTATTCAGCCCGAACAACGCCTCGGTTTGCTGCAACGCATCCATCAAGCGTTGCTGCCGGGCGGCGCGCTGATTCTGTCGGAGAAGCTGCGCTTCGATGATCAGGCCGAACATACTTTGCTCACCGATTTGCACATCGCCTTTAAGCGCGCCAACGGTTACAGCGAGTTGGAAATCGCGCAAAAACGCAGCGCGCTGGAAAACGTCATGCTCCCCGACAGCCTCACCGAACACCGTGAACGCCTACTGGCCGCGGGCTTCAGCCAGGTCGTGGTGTGGTTCCAGTGCCTGAACTTTGCCTCTTTGATTGCCCTGCCCTAAGCGAGCCCACATGATCGATTTAAGCCCGCTGGTGCAACGTCTGAAAGGCTCGCCCCTAGAAAACTGGGCCGATGACCTGCAACAGCAACTCGACGCCAAGATGGCCGTCGGCCACGGCGACCTCGGCCGCTGGCAAGCAGCGCTAGACGCCCTGCCAGACATGCTGCCAAGCCAGATCGAGCTGCTCAACAGCTTTACCCTAGATAACGACTGCGACGCCGCAACGCGCCAGCAGGTGCGCGACGCGCTGTTCGGCCTGTCGCCGTGGCGCAAAGGGCCGTTCAATCTGTTTGGTGTGCATGTCGACACCGAATGGCGCTCCGACTGGAAGTGGGCGCGGGTCGCACCGCACCTTGATCTACGCGGCAGACGAGTGCTCGATGTCGGCTGCGGCAACGGCTACTACCAGTGGCGCATGCTCGGCGCCGGCGCCGAGAGCGTGATCGGCATCGATCCTAATTGGCTGTTCTTCTGCCAGTTTCAGGCGATGCAACGCTACCTGCCCGACCTACCCGCTTGGCATCTGCCACTGACACTGGAAGAGTTGCCGGAGAAGCTCGAAGGTTTCGATACGGTATTTTCCATGGGCGTGCTCTATCACCGGCGCTCGCCCATCGACCATTTGCTGGCCCTCAAGGACTGCTTGGTAAAAGGCGGCGAACTGGTGCTGGAAACCTTAGTGGTGGCAGGCGATGCCCAGCAGGTACTGGTGCCCGAAGACCGCTATTCGCAAATGCGCAACGTGTGGTTTTTACCCTCGGTGCCGGCGCTGGAGCTGTGGTTGCGCCGCGCCGGCTTTGTCGATGTGCGCTGCGTGGATGTCAGCGTGACCAGTGTTGAGGAGCAACGCTCCACCGACTGGATGCGCTATCAATCACTCGGTGATTTTCTCGACCCTGAGGACCACAGCCGCACCGCTGAAGGCCTGCCCGCCCCCACCCGCGCGGTGCTGGTGGCGCGCAAGCCCTGATTAGGCTCAGATACCGATATTGTTCAGTGCATCGCCTATCGAGCGCCAGAAACCACGTTGCGGCCGGCGCACATGCGCTTCACCACTGGCGGCAATGCGGGCGAAGGGTTTGACCCTATGGCTAGTGGCTAGCTCGGCAAATGCGGTTTTTTCCGCGACCAATTGCAACGGGCCATCGCCGCTGGCCGCCAAACTTTCATCGTGGGGCGGCGTGCTGACTTCGTCATAGCGCAGGTAATAAGTGGCGCCGGCTTCCGCATCCAAGGCAAAGCTGGCCACGCGAGTGAAATCCATCGGGCTTTCCGCCAGCAGAGTCCAGTAACTGCCAAACAGCGGACGGCGGATTTCCAGCTGGTAACTGGCGATATCAAGTTCCATCACCAAATACGCACCACTGGGCAGACCGCTGAACAGCTGGTTATTGATGAACAGTCCGGGGGCTTCCAGCTCTTGATCGGCCCAACTGCTTTGCGGCCGGTAGAGATACACCAGCACACGGTTCTCATCACTGAGGCTGCGCGGCTTAAACAGCGGCCCCTCAGTGGCGCCGAAAAAAGCGCCGGGGGTTGAGCAAGCACTCAAGCAGCCCGTCAACAACAGCAGAAGCAACAGCGGATAGCGGCGCATGCGCGCCTCCTTTGTGATTATTTGCGCCGAGCATATCCGCCCACCCCAAGGCTCGCACCCGACAAAAGTCGGGGCTGGGGAGCGACTGTACTGACGCTAGAGGGCTGGAGCGGAATTAGGTAACAGCGGTAACGCTGGATCGAACAATGGCTAACCCAGCTTATTCAGCGCCTTGGAGCGCCGATTATTCAGGCTCGCGCCGGTTACCAAACAGTAGATTAGGAAACACCTGCAACAACGCATGCTGCTGCACTTGGCTGCTAAGTACCGACTCTTGGCGCTCACGCACCGAAGTAATGTCGATCAATAAGGCGAAAAAGCCCTGCACTCGCCCGCCTTGCCAGTCACTGATGTACTGCACAAGAAAATCACCACGTTCGCCATCAGGCGCGCTCAGCGTGCGCTCAAAGCGCTGATTATGCCCCGCCAGAACAGCCTCAATCTGCAGCTGATTGCGCTCGAACAATTCAGCACCCAACAGTGCTTGCAGCGGTAGCCCCAACATATCCTCAGGATTGTGACCAAACCAATGCCGATAGCCCTGATTGGCAAAACCGCAGCGCAGCTCAGCACTCCAGTAACCGACCAGCCCCGGCAAGTTGTTAATGATCTCGCTGATAAATTGCTCACGCCGGCGCAAGGCCTCTTCGGCCTGCTTGCGGGCACTGATATCGCTGAGGGCAATGCGCACCAGCGGCTCACCGTCACTGTCCAGCGCCACGCTGGCCGTCAGCTGCACCCACAGCGCCCCGCCCACGCGGCGGTGCAGGCGCAACTCGCAGGTCTGTGGCTCGGCGCAGGCCAACAGTTGCCGATGCATACGTGCATACACCGCTTGATCGGCAGCCTGCACCAACGCGCTAAAAGGTTGCTGCAGCAGCTCGGTGCGCGAGTCTTCGAGCAAGGTGGCAAACATCAAGTTGGCCTGCACAACGCGGCCCTCAACACTGACACTGCAATAGCCCACTGGGGCAAAGTCATACAGATCACGGTAACTCGCGCGGGCCGACTCCAGCGCGTGCTGAACACGCTGCAATGCCGCATTTTGCGCCTGCAATTCGACTTGCTGCACACAGAGCTCATGCATAAGCCGGTAGCTGTCCGACAACGGCTGACTGTCGCTGTAATCAAGCGGTGACGACGGTTGTCTCATGCGGCAATTCCAAGGCTATCCAACAGGCAATAAGCAGCGCACGGGGCACTGCAACAGGCAGAAAACCCTGCAAGCGAGGGGGTTCTCCCTCTATGCAGGCTAGCAGCCCATGTCTGCTGCGCACGCAATTTGTCGCCCGTTCGGCGGTAAGATCGCGGCTTAGCGGCGTCGGTCTAGCAGGTTGACCAGCACCCGATCGAGCAGCCCCCACAGGCGTTGCTGCAGGCGCTGAGGCCAAGGTGTGGAACGCCACTGCCAGAGATCGATCTCTTGGCTGCGACTGAAGTCCTCGATAAAACTGGCCTCGACCTGAGCAGTAAAAGCCGGGTCAACCACCTCAACATTGGCATCCAGATTGAAGTACAGGTTCCAGTGATCGAAGTTGCACGAGCCGACGCTCACCCAGTCGTCCACCAAGAGCATTTTCAAATGCAAAAACCGCGGTTCGTACTCATAGATCCGCACTCCCGCTTTAAGCAGCCGCGGGTAATAGCGCTGACCGGCAAAGCGCACCGGCGGATGATCCGTGTTGCGTGCAGTCAGCAACAAACGCACATCTACCCCACGCTTGGCGGCCCGACGCAGGGCGCGGCGAACTTTCCAGGTGGGCAGAAAATACGGCGTAGCCAACCACACGCGCTGCTTGGCGCTCAGCAGCGCGCGCACCATGGAATGCAAAATATCGCGATGCTGATAGCCGTCGGCATAGGCCACTCGACCTAGACCATCGCCTTGACGGGGGATGACCGGCACGCGCGACAACCCTGTATGGGCTGCCGGACGCCAAGCCAGAGGCCCCAGCGTAGCCTGCCACTGGCGCTCGAACAGTTGCTGCCAGTCGTGCACCAGCGGCCCACCAATGGCCACCATCACCTCATGCCAGGCATGACTGTTGGTCTGCGGCTGCCAGAACTCGTCGGTAGCGCCGGTACCGCCAACAAACGCCAGCTCAGCGTCCACTAACAGCAGTTTGCGGTGATCGCGGTACAGGTTGCGCACGCCGCGCCGCCAACTTAGCGGGTTGTAAAAGCGCAATTGCACCCCGGCGCCGAGCAGCTGCACGCGCTGCGCAGGCGGCAAACCAAGGCTGCCAAAACCGTCCAGCAAGCAGCGCACCTGCACCCCGCGCAAGGCCGCTTGGCACAGCCGGTCAACCAATTGCGTCGCGCAATCGCCGGCCGTTACGAGGTACAGCTCCAGCTCAATCTGCCGCTGGGCGCCAGTAATGGCGGCAAACATGCGCGGGAAAAACTGCTCCCCATCGAGCAGCAGCTCGAAGCAGTTACCGCTGCGCCAGGGAAAGATCATCAGCGGGCATTAAAGATCAGCACGGCACTGACGGGCACCGCCAGACTGATCGCCGGCAGCCCAGCCAGCTCACGCAGTTTTTCTAAGGCCTCGGCAAAGCCGAAGTCCGCGGCATTCAGCACCAACGGCGCCAGAGTCACGACCTGAAAGCGCCGGTCATCCAAACGGGTCACCAGCAACTCGCTCGCGTACTCCTGCTGATGACCGTGCAAGTTCACACTCAGCGGCAGACGCAACTCCAGCTGGGCACCGGGCGCTAGATCCAGCAGCGGAGCAAAATCGAGCTGTGCGCTGATCTCCGCTTCGGCAAAGCTGGCGATCTCAAACAGTTGCTTGCGCAGCCGCTCATCACGCAGCGGAATGCCTGTATCGACCGTTTCCAGCTCCACCTGCAGACGCACCTTGCCATCATCTTCGACACTGCCGCGCAGGCCGCGGAAGCGGTTGACCTCAGTAATATGGGTCGCTTTGGTGGAGATAAACGACAGGCGCGAGGACTCATTGTCCAACTGCCAGTTGGCGTGCACCGGCAAGGCGGCGCACGCGGCTAAGAGGAAGGCGGATAGTTTCAACATGCTGGGCTCTCGCAAAACAAACTCGAGCGCCACCATAGCTGCCCACGCCGACCTTGCAAACCCGTCAATGCTATCTGCTCACAAGCGGCATTGCTGAGCTAGACGCCTCAGCGGCTATTTAGCTGCTGGCGCGACAGGCCGCAGCAACCTATTAGGGCGCCGGCAACAGCTGACAACCTAGCCGCGGACTCAACCACGCCGCGCTATTGCTGCGCCCTAGACCGCTGACATGTACCTGCTTAGTGGCGGCATCATCGACAAAGCTGCTGATCGGCACGTACTGCTTAACATAGGCCAGACAGTAGTCCGCCGGGTTATCCATGACATAACGGCACGAGCAATATTCCTTGGCCGTATAAGCGCTGATGATGTCCGGGAATGCAGCCAGCGCCGTGCGCTTGGACCAGCACAGCGCCAGCAGCAGAATAACCAGCAGCGCCAACAGGCTCGTGAACGGACGACGTTTGATTAAGTTCATGGCGCCACCTGCGGAGCAAAGGCGAGCAGCGCTCGCTTGAGCAATTCATTGTGTTGATAACTTTTGTCGCGGTCATCGGCATAGCGCACGATCACCAGACCGGCGCTCGGCAGTACGTACAACGCCTGGCCCCAATGACCGAGCGCGGCAAAGCTATCGACCGGCGCATCCGGCCAAGGCTTATCTGCACCGGCTATCGCTTGATTGAGCCACCAATGGCCACCAGGCACGGCTTCACCCGGCAACGCTGGCGCGTCGGCAAAGGCTGTGCGGTTAAACTCAACCCAGGCTTTGGGCAACAACTGCTGTTCGCCCCAGCGGCCGTCGCGCTGCATCAGCAAGCCGACGCGAGCCAGATCACGAGCGGTCATGTAAGCGTAAGACGACGCGACAAACGTGCCGCTGGCATCGGTTTCCCACACCGCAGAGGTAATTCCCAAGGGCTCAAACAGTGCAGTCCATGGGTAGTCGGCATAGGCCTTGGCCCCGAGCATGCCCTTCAGCGCCGCCGACAACACATTGCTGTCGCCGCTGGAATAACGAAACCGTGTACCCGGCGCGGCCTCGCCCTGATGGCTGGCGACGAAGGCCGGCATATCCGCGCGGCCACGGGTGTAGAGCATGGCCACCACCGAGGAATTTAGCGGTGCGTACTCGTAGTCTTCCTGCCAGTTAAGCCCGGAAGCCCAGTTGAACAAGTGACCGAGTTTGATCTCAGGATGGGCAGCAAACGGCGGGTAATACGTGGCCGCCGCATCACTCAGTTTGAAGCGCCCTTCACCATAGGCCACGCCCATGGTGGCGGCCAGCAGGCTCTTACTCACTGACCAAGTCAGGTGCGGGGTGTCGACCTTGGTTGGCCCGGCGTAACGCTCGTAAATAATTTTGCCGTCCTGAATCACCAGCAACGCATCAGTGCGCACGCCTTTGCGGCTGGCATCATCACGGGGCGGGAAGGCGTAGGCTTCAAGCGCCTCAACGGCAGCGCCACTAGGCTTGACGCCCTCGGCCCAGTCGGCAGCGGGCCAAGTTTCGGCATGCGCAACAGCGGCGGCGCATAGGCAGGCCGCCAGGGTCAGGCGACGCAGAGTAGCAACGGGCATGGCACAGCCTCAGATTATTATTTGAGGCCGCACCCTAGCATGTGCTCGACGCGTTGATGAGTGACTAATCGCGCCAGAGTGATCGCAACAAAGCCACTCATCAAACAGGGTAAAAACCTAGCGCCGTGGTTTTCACGCAGCCAGTCAGCGCCCGCGGGTCATGCTGCCAAGCACCCCATCACGACGGATCAGGCCGTGAAACAAGCCCGCAGCCATGTGCAGCACGATCATGGCAAACAACAGATAAGCCAAATAACCGTGAGCCAGGCGCAAAATCGCATACAGCTGCGGGTCTGGCGCGACCAGGGTTGGCAGCGCCCAGCCGCCCAACACCAGCGGATAACCGGCAGCGCCTTGCATCGTCCAGCCCACCAGCGGCAGTACCAGCATCAGCCCGTACAGCAGCACATGACTGGCACCAGCGCCAAAGCGTTGCCACTGTGGCAAATCAGCTGGCAACGGCGGTGGTGCATTACGCAGACGCACCAACACGCGCAACACCAGCAGCACCAACAGCGCCAGCCCCAACGGCTTATGAATGGCCAGCAAGGTGCTGTGCCAGCCCGACAGAGTGCTGAGCATGCCCACACCGATAAACAGCATGGCCAGCAGCAGCAAGGCCATCAGCCAGTGCAGCAGCCGCGCCGCCAAGGTAAACGAAGACGTCTGACGGCTCATGGCTGAACTCCAGTGGCGGATTTGGCGGGCTGCGGAACACCTTCTGCGGTGCGCCGTTTAAAGGACTCGGCATAGGCGGCCGAACGCGCCTGCAAAATTGGATCGGCCGTCGGCTCAATACCAGCCGGCAAGATCAGCGGGTCAAAATTGATATCGCGGCAGGCGCCGTTTTGCTGGGCGGTTGCCTGCTCCAGCACCAAGGTGCCGGCATTTAACTGCGCACGGCTGGCGGGCCACGATTTAGTGGCATCGGCCACCGGATCAGTCGGCTCAGCCAGACTAAACACCATCTGCCAGCGCACCGGGCCGTGCTGCAGACGCTCAAACAGCTCGTCCTGCAAGTAATGCGGCGCGCTGATGCCCGCTGGCAACAGCTCTACAGCCGCTTCCGGCTGCCAAGCCCAACGCACGGCTTGGCGCACACCGGCGGCGTTAACCAGATAAAACGCGTTGATGCTGTTGAAGGTACTGTTGGCAAAGCTCGACGTTGGCTTGTGCTGCTGTGCCCATTGGCGAAACGCCGCACTTTCCGGGTGTGCAGCAAAGAACGCCTGCATGCGCGCCGGGTCCGGCTTGCCGGTAGCTGGGTCCGCGCGCATCGCCTGCACTTGCTCAAGAAACGCCTCAGGCGTCGCCACTGCCAACACCGGCGGGGTATTCATCGCCATCCGCCACTGCTGGCCATCGGCCTGTTGCAGTTGCAGTGCTAGGCTGCGTACCGGCACAGCGGTATCGACGGCATGCGGGTTGGCACCGCCAATCGACAAGCGGCCTGTTACCGCGACGCGCCCTGGCGCAAACAACGCCGCCTGAGAATACCGTTGGCCTTGGCCATTGCTGTCAAAGTAGCCGCTGACGCACATGCCTTGGGAGTGGGCACGGCGGTAGCCGGGGAAATGCCCGGAGTTGTCTTCGATCTCATTGACCAGCGTGCGCGGGCTCAGGCGCTGCGGGTCGAGCCAGCCACCGGCGAAGATAAAACCGGCGAGCAGCGCGATCATGCAAAAGCCAATCAGCGCCCAGCGCCAGATCGGCACCGACGCAGGTGTGGCAGAACTCGTCATGGAAGGGCTCCAGGGCCGTTTGGCCAGATAATTGAGACGGTAAGACGCCGCTGCCGAAGGTTTATTCCATCGCGTGGGAATAAAATTGCGTCGCGTGCGTCACACTCATACTGACGCGCTGGCCAACTCGGCCAAACGCAACGCCTTTAGGCCCAAAACCCGCATGATTGATGACCAACAACTGCGCGAACTGCTACCACGCCTGCGCCGCTTTGCTTTATCTCTAAGCCGTGAGCCGGCCTGTGCCGACGACTTGGTGCAGGCCACGATGGAACGTGCGTTGTCGCGCTGGGGCAGTAAACGCGCTGATGGTGAACTGCGCGCGTGGCTGTTCAGCATCCTCTATCGGCAGTTTCTCGACGGTCAGCGCCGGGCCAAACGTCACGCCCAGTTGCTGGCCTTGTTTGGCCGCGAAGAAGCCAGCGCGCCCTCGCCGGAGCAGCACTGGGAAACGCAAGCAACGTTACACGTGTTTAACCAACTGCCCGATGAACAGCGCGCCTTGATCCTGCTGGTGAGCGTCGAAGGCCTGAGTTATCAGCAAACCGCCGAAACCCTCGGCATCCCGATCGGCACCGTGATGTCGCGCCTGTCACGGGCGCGCCAGGCACTGCGCGACTTAAGCGGCGAAACGCCGACTCGACCCGCCATGCGGAGACTCAAATGAACCCGTTTCAGCCCAGCAATGAACTGCTGCACGCCTACCTTGATCAGCAGCTCGATGAACCTACCCGCTTAGCCGTAGAAGCCTATCTGGCCAGCCATCCGGACGCCGCCGCGCAAGTGGCCGGCTGGCGGCAGGATGCCCAGCACTTGCGCGCGGCGCTGGCCAACCTCGAATACCTGCCGGGCAATCCGCGGCTCGACCCGCAAGCGATTCGCCAACGCCGCCGCCACGGCCAGCGCCGCCTGTTGGCAACAGCCGCAGCGCTAATACTGGCGGTGGGTATTGGTGGTGTCGGCGGCTGGCAGGCACGCAGCCAAAACCTGTTGGCGGCCAACCCACCGATGCAGGATGCGCTGGAAGCGCACCGCCTGTTTGCCCTTGGCCCGAATCAGGCGGTCGACTTACAGCCGCGTGATACGGCAGCGCTGCAGGGCTGGCTTGATCAGCACTTCCAGCATGCTTCACGCCTGCCGGACATGCAGGCTTACGGGCTGCGCACCGTCGGCGCGCGCCTACTGGCCACCGAACAGGGGCCAGCGGCCCTGCTGTTGTTTGAGGACGCCCAAGGGCAACGCACCAGCCTCTACCTGCGCTCGCCCGGCAGCTTGTATGCGCAAATGCCCAATGGCGCGCGCGCCGACGGCGAGCTGCAGGCGCGTTATTGGTCGCAGTCCGGCTACAACTACGCATTGGTCAGCGAGCGCAACGACCCACACAGCGAGCCGCTGCAAAAAGCCCTGACGCTTTAACCGCTGACGCCGTTATCGCGCGGGTAGATGCAAGGCCTGCAAGGCGTTGCTCAAGCGCTTAGTGCGCGCGCCAACGGCGATATTCAGCAGGTTATGGTCGCGCTGCCAGAGCGCGGCCCAGTTCACCGGGCCTGCGGCAAAGGCCGCCGCCAGCTCATGTTTAAAGCTGTCGAACTGCGCAAACAAACCTCCCAGCAACACATGGCTGCTCGCCGCGCGCGGGCATTGCCGCGCCAACTCGGCGCAAGCGGCCAGCAGGCTAGTCAGGCGCAGCAGCAACGGTTGCGGCCAATCGCTGTCGAGGCCGACGCCATACAGCCACGCGCTAATGGCCGCCAACACATATAAGTCTTCAATCGTGCGGAACGGTTTGACGTAGGCGTCCCAACCATCGCCAGCCAGCAGTTCACAAGTAGCATTTTCTAGGTGCAGACGTGCATGGCCGATGTCGGGCATCAACGGCAAACTCGCCAGCGGCTCAATGCGCACCCCCGGTGCGCCGCTGTAGACCACACACAGCGAGAGGTGCGGCGCAGCGCCGGGCGCTTCATCACGGGCGGCCACCAGCAGCCAGTCGGCGGCCTCAGCGGCGGTGACAAAGTCTTTGCGCCCCTGCAGCTGCAAACCCTGCAGACGGGTGTGCATATCAGCCGGGCGCGCGCTCTTATTTTCGGTCACGCACAGCGCGCCGAGACTGGCCGGCGCTGAGGGCCAAAGGGCGCGCAAAGCGCCTTGATAACCGGCCAAAAACGCCAACCCCGGGGTGGCCGCCAAACGCCCGCCAAGCATGGCCAGTTGCAGCGGCGCCACCTCACCCAGTTGCAATTGCAACGCCGCAAACCAATCCTCCAGTGGTAGGGCTGGCAGGCGTTCAGCGGGACTTAACAGGGTGGACCAGAGCATCGGAAACTCCTTCAAGGTTGTCGCGCACACATTCCTGCAGCTTTACGCCGCAGACCCTGCGCCCGAGCTTGCCCAACAACGCCAACCCACCGCAAGCCCTGTCAGTTAGCGGCAACACCGCGAAATCTTGAACGTCACCGCCCGTAGCCTTGCCGTATATCAACACCGCAGACGCCATGCGTTCTATGCTTGAGGCATTAGGGCGCGATGCGCCACACCGGTTTATTCAAGGAGCACAGCCATGCACGCAAACACCTCTTTAGCCCACTCGGGCTTGAAGCTGCGCGGCGTTAACCTTGGTGGCTGGCTGGTGCTGGAAAAGTGGATGACTCCCAGCGTCTTCGCAGGCCTCAAGGCAGTCGATGAAACCACTTGGTGCGCAGAGCTTGGCGCCGCCGCCACGCCGCGCCTGCAGCAGCACTGGAATAGCTTTATCACCCGCGATGATTTTGTTTGGCTGCATGAGCGCGGTATCAATGCCGTGCGCATCCCGGTCGGCCACTGGATTTTTGGCCCTGACTATCCGTACCACCGCAGCTACGGCGAGAGCCGCTACCCCTTCGTCGAAGGCGGCATCGTGGTACTCGACCGCGCCTTCGCGTGGGCCAAGGAGCTGGGGCTGAAGATCGTTCTCGACCTGCACGCCGCGCCCGGCTGCCAGAACGGCTTCGACAACGGCGGGATTAAAGACGTTTGCGAGTGGCACACCCAGGCCGACTACCGCGAGCACTCACTCAGCGTGCTCGAACGTTTGGCCGCGCGTTATCACGCCGAACCGGCTCTGCATGCCATCGAAGTGCTCAACGAACCGCGCTGGGATGTACCCACCGACTACCTGAAAAGCTACAACGTCGACGCCTACCAGCGAATTCGCCAGCACTGCTCGGCCGATAAGGTCAGCGTGGTATTGCACGATGGTTTTCGCTCGTTCGAAGAATATTTGGGCTTTATGCCCGCGCCGGAGTTCACCAACGTGGTGTTCGACCTGCACCGCTACCAATGCTTCGAGCGTAGCGACATCGACAGCGATATTTACACCCACATCCACAAAGCCAGCGGTCAGTGGAAGAGCGAAGCCGATGCCATCATCAACCAGCTGGGCATGCCCGCCTATTGCGGCGAGTGGAGTCTGGGCTTGGACCTCAAGGTGGTTTCGTTGTGGGCCGACGGGCCGTTTAACCACGCGCTTGAGCACATGGACCAGTTTCAGCAAGACACGGCCTATCGCGGCTACGCCGCGGCGCAACTGCTGACGTTCGAGAAATACCTAGGGTGGTTTTTCTGGAGCTACAAAACCGAAACCACCCCGGCTTGGTGCTTTCGCGAATGCGTCAACCGCGGTTGGCTGCCGGCCAATTTCAGCTAAGGCTGTGCCGGCGGGGTCTGCTACGGCGGGCAGCAACAGGCTCAGCGATGGGGTTTTATCGCGCAGACCGACGTGCTGCAACTAAGGAACTTATCCACGACCGGGCGATTGAGTACCAATTTGCGCTGGCAGTGCCGGTCCAAACCGCCGTGAAAGCTGATAGTCAGCAAGCTGGAATTGGGCAGCTCGCGCTGCAGCATGTCCATCATGCAGTCCTCACCTTTGGGGTCGAAGGCATCGGTAGCTTCCTCGATAAACACCCAGGCCGGTCGCTGCAAAAATAGTCGCGCCATGCCCAGCCGCTGCTGGGCACGCAGCGGCAGCACTCGATCCCAACTATCGATATCGCTCAACCGCGGCGCCAGCCAAGCCAGGCCAGCACACTCCAACGCATGGTGCAGCGCCTTGGCACTGAAGTTGTCAGCGGCATAGGGATAACTGAGCACCGACTGCAGACTGGCCAGCGGCAAGTAGGGCCGTTGCGGCAAGAAACTAATATCTGCGCCCGCAGGCAGCAAAACTTCGCCATGCCCCCAAGGCCATAACCCAGCTACTACCTTAAATAGACTGATGGTGACGGTCGGATCACCCGCAATCAGCACCCGCTCGCCCCGGTGAATGGTGGCATTCAGGCCTTCGATCAGCACTTGACCGTCAGGGTTGGCGATACACAGATCGCGCAGCACCAGCTCGGACTGATTCGATTGCAGCAGGTTGATGCGGTATTCCTGCGGCTCGGCCGCTTGCTCGTCGAGCACCTGCATATCGTTGTACAGGCTCAGCACCCGCTGCACCGAGGCGCGGCAGTGGGCCAACTCACCAAGGTTATCAATCGGCCAAGACAGCGCCGAGGTGAGCTTCTGAAACGCCTGCGCGGCCTGCATAAGAATGCCCAAGGTCATGCTGCCGGCGATGTACTGCGGCGCCAACAGCAGAATTGGAAACACCGGCAGCAGCGCACCGTAACCCGAAGAAAACGCCATGATGCCGAGGTAAGCCGTGGTTTGCCGATTCCAACGCTGGCCCAGCGCGGTGAAAAAATTAACGGCATTGCGCCGCTCCATGCCCTCCCCGCGCATTAGCGCGATGGACTCGGAGTTGGAGCGGGAATGGCCCAAACCAAAACGAAAATCAGCCTCGGCGGTTTGCAGCTGATTGGTCGAGCGCACCAGCGGCTGCCCCAGCAGCAAACCAAACAGGGTGCCGGCACCAGCATAAGCAAATGCCAAAATCACCATATAGCCGGGCACCAACAAAGCCGTGCCGGGCACATAGGCGCTGCCGGTGAGCGTCAGCAGAATGTCGATAAAACTGCCAAACACCAGCAGCGAGTAAAACAACGAATGCGCAAGGCCGACGGTGCTTTCAGTGGCGATACGGATGTCTTCGGCAATTCGCCCATCAGGGTTGTCATGCTCACCGCCAATCAGCTGCAGCTGATAGTGATGCCCCTTCGCCATCCAGCGATCGAGCACCGTTTCCGTTAGCCAACGTCGCCAGTCCAGCTGCAGCCAGCGCTTGATTTTCATATGCAGCGCAGTGACGGCCATGGTCAGCAGGAAGATCACGACAAACGTGCCGACCTGCACCAGCAAGGCGTTCAGCGACTTATTTTCCAGCGCATCGAACAGCGCCCGACTCCAGTAGCTCATCCAGACCGCTAGACCCACCTGAGCCAAGGTAAACAACAGCAACAGAGCGACATAACTACGCACTCGCCACTTGTCTGCCGAGTTCCAATACGGCGTCACCAAACGTAAAAACTGCCAGGACAGGCGCTTGGCCGGCAGCAGCGGCGACAGCTCGGTCATTGCTTAGCTTCCACTGACGCTCGGCACAACTGCGCGGCCAGAGTCGCAGCGCCGTGCAGGCCAAGCTGCTCGTTCAGCACCACGTGCAGCGGTATACGTTGCAACAACTCGCGCATTGGCGGCTTGTCGACAAAAGCAGCAAGCACTTCAGGTTGTTGCAAGAAGGCGAGCATCTTCGGCGCAATCCCACCGCTCAGATACACACCACCTTGAGCCAGACCGAGCAGGGCCAGATTGCCAGCGCAGGCGGCAAAAATACGCGCAAATAAACTCAGGCTGGCACAGGCTAACGGCTCGCCCTGCTCCGCTGCTAGCGAGATTGCCCGCGCGTCAGGCCCGTCACTTAACTGCACACCGCGACCGGCTAAAAAGCCATGTATCCGCTCCAGGCCGTGGCCAGACAACAACAGCTCTTGGCTGGCGCGCCCGTATTCGTGCTGTAAGGCTCGGCAAAGTGCCAGTTGCTGTTCATCCACCGGGGCAAAATCGATCAGACCGCCCTGACTTGGCAGCGCCTGCCAGTGTTCGCCGCAACGCACTAACAGAGCCATGCCCAAGCCCGTACCAGCACCAATAAGTGCGCGCACGCCGTGGCTATCCGGCTGACCGGCCTGCAGGGTACAGAGGTCGCTGGTGGACAAATTGGCCAGGCCATAAGCCTGCGCGGCGAAGTCATTCAGCAGGCGCACCTGGCCGATAGCAAAGCGCGCAGCCAGCTGGTGAGCATCCAGCTGCCAAGGCAAATTGGTCATGCGCACGCGCTGCTCGCTGATCGGCCCGGCGACGGCAATACAGGCCACGCTCGGCTGCTCATCCCCGAGAAACAACTGCAAGATGGCCTCAAGCCCCGAGTAATCGGCACCGACAAAGCGCTGCTCACGCAGCGTCTGCCAGCCTTGCGGGCTAGGTTCGGCAAGTAATAAACGGGTATAGGTGCCGCCAATATCGGCTGCGAGAAAACTCATCGGGGCACCTGCTCTGAACTGACGGACTACGGCGAGCGGATGATTCAGGCCGCAGGCAAAGCAGCCAAGGCGCTCTCAACTGCTTCGATCAGGGCTGGGTCTTCTAGCGTGGTGCGCGGCGAAAAGCGCGCCAGCACCCGGCCGTCCGGACCGATCAGAAATTTCTCGAAGTTCCAGGTGATGTCACCCGGAAACTCGGCACCCTCGCCCGCCAACAAGCGATACAGCTGATGGCGATTAGGGCCATTCACCTCAAGCTTGCTGCTGAGCGGGAAGCTCACACCGTAGGTCAGGCTGCAGAACTGGCGAATCTCGTCGTCAGTTCCCGGCTCTTGCCCAGCAAATTGATTGCACGGCAGGCCCAGCACATGAAAGCCCTGTGCGTGGTAGTGCTGGTAGAGATGCTCTAACCCAGCATATTGCGGGGTTAGGCCGCACTTTGAGGCCACGTTGACGACCAGCAGTACCTGCCCGGCAAAGGGCGCCAGTGGTAACTCCTGACCATCCAGCCCGGTCAACCTAAGGTCGTGAAAGGCACTCATAACAGTCTCCAAAACCATTTGCGGACGAAAAAGGCGCCGCTAGGCGCCTTTTTCTTCGTACGACTTAACCTGACGTTCGAACAGTCTAACAGCTGCTCGATCAGTGGTGATGACCACCTTCGCCATGGATGTGACGATGCGCCAATTCTTCTTCGCTAGCATCACGTACGGCAACAATTTTTACCGCGAAGGTCAGACGCTGGCCAGCCAGTGGGTGGTTGCCGTCAACGATTACGTCGTCGCCGTCCAAATCACGCACAGTGACGATCTGCATGCCGCCGTCCGGACCTGAAGCGTGGAACTGCATGCCCACTTCCAGCTCATCAACGCCTTCGAACATGTCACGACCCAAAGTCGCGACCAGCTCAGCGCTGTATTCGCCGTAGGCTTCTTCAGGTTCAACGGTAACAGTCAGCTCAGCACCGACTTCTTTGCCCAAGAGGGCTTTTTCCAAACCGACGATGATGTTGCCTGCACCGTGCAAATAAACCAGCGGTGCGCCGCCAGCGGAGCTATCGATCACCTCACCGGCGTCGTTGGTCAGGGTATAGTCGATAGAGACAGCCTTGTTGGCGGCGATCAGCATGGGGGCAGGACCTTTTGCGTAAGAATATAGAGCGCGCAAGTTTAACCAAGGCCTCGCCCGAAAGCGAACCAAGCCCTGACAAACGGGAGTCGTCATCGCAACTGCTTGATTTTCGTCAGGACGCCGATGGCCACTGGCTGGCAGTCTTGTCCTGCGGCCATACTCAGCATTTACGCCATCAACCGCCTTGGCAAAATCGTCCTTGGGTGGTTGATCGGCAACAACGTCATGCTCTGCTGGGCCAGCCTTTCTCTTGCGGCTGGTGTGCCCAGGATTCCATTAGTAAGGATCTTCAATGACATCCCGTAACATTCTGGTCATCAACTGCGGCAGCTCATCCATCAAGTTCGCCCTGCTCGACCCTGCTAATAGCCACTTCACCCTCAGCGGCCTAGCAGAGCGCCTGAGTTCGCCAGAGGCGGTCTTGCACTGGCAACAGAACGGTGAAAAACACAGCCTAAACATGCCACTCGCCGACCACCGCACGGCCCTGGCGCAACTGCTGCCGCTGGTCGAGCAGGCTGCCAACGGCAAGCTGTACGCCATTGGCCACCGGGTGGTGCATGGCGGCGAACACTTTACCCAGGCCAGTCGGATCGACAGCACAAGCGTGGCGGCCATCCGCAGCACTGCACCACTGGCACCGCTGCATAACCCTGCCAACTTGCTGGGCATCGAAGCGGCCCTGAGCGTGTTCCCCGAATTGCCGCAGGTGGCGGTATTCGACACCGCGTTCCACCAAAGCCTGCCCGAGCACGCCTATCGCTATGCACTGCCAGAGAGCCTGTACCGTGAACATGGCGTGCGCCGCTATGGCTTTCACGGCACCAGCCATCACTACGTGAGCCTGCGCGCAGCCGAACTCAGCGGCCTTGACCCGGCCAACAGCAGTTGGCTGTCGGCTCACTTGGGCAATGGCTGCTCAACCTGCGCCATCGTCAACGGTCAGAGCCGTGACACCAGCATGGGCCTGACGCCGCTGGAAGGCTTGGTAATGGGCACCCGCAGCGGCGATATCGACGCCAACCTGTTCGGTCATCTATCGCGCACCCTGGGCTGGAGCCTTGAGCAGACCGAGCGCATGCTCAACCACGAAAGCGGCTTGCTCGGTTTGTCCGGACTGTCCAACGACATGCGCAGCTTGGAGCAGGCCAGCGCCGACGGTCATCCCGGTGCAACCCTAGCGATTGAGGTGTTTTGCTACCGTCTGGCCAAATCTCTGGCAGCCATGAGTTGTGCCCTGCCGCAATTGGACGGGGTGATCTTCACCGGTGGTATCGGCGAGAATTCGCCGCTGGTACGCAGTAAAACCATCGCTCACCTGCGCCTGCTTAAGCTAAACCTAGATGACGCCGCCAATAGCCGCTGCGTGCGCGGCGAGAGCGGTGCTATTCAGCGCGACGGCAGCCCACGCGTGCTGGTGATTGCGACCAATGAAGAGCGCCAGATCGCCCTCGACACCCTTGCCTTGCTGAACTGAGAGCTGACATGCATACCTTTTTCGTTGTCCCCACCGGTTTTGGCGTCGGCCTCACCTCAATCAGCTTGGGCTTGGTTCGCGCCTTAGAGCTGGCCGGCTTGAAGGTTGGCTTCTGCAAACCCATCGGCCAGCAACACCCCGGCGACACCGGCCCGGAACGTTCCAGTGAGTTAATCGCCCGTACCCACGGACTGAAATCACCTAAACCGCTGAGCCAGGCCTATGTCGAACGGCGTTTGGGCGATGGTCAATTAGACGAGCTGATGGAAGACATCATCAGCCTTTACCAGCAGGCCGCCGAAGGCCAAGACGTGGTGATTGTTGAAGGCATGGTGCAAAACCGCCATGCCAGTTATGCCGGGCAAATCAACCTGCACCTGGCCAAAAGCTTGGATGCCGAAGTGATTTTGGTCTCGTCGGCCGAATCGGAAAGCCTCAGCGAGCTGTTTGATCGGCTGGAAATTCAGATGCAAATGTTTGGCGGCCCGAAAGCGCCAAAGGTGCTCGGGGTAATCCTCAACAAGGTGCGCAATCCTGAGGCCGTAGTTGAGTTCAGCAAACGCCTCGAAGAACTCGGCCATATGCAGGGCAATACCGACGTGCGCTTGCTCGGCAGTATTCCTTGGCAGGACCAGCTCAATGCGCCGCGCACCCGCGATGTGGCCGACTTACTCGGTGCCCATGTGCTGAATGCCGGCGACTATGAAAAACGCCGGGTGCAGCAAATCATGCTGTGTGCCCGTGCCGTGCCCAACACCGTACAACTGCTCAAACCCGGCGTGCTGGTGGTCACCCCTGGTGACCGCGACGACATCATCCTCGCCGCTAGCCTAGCCAGCATGAACGGCATCCCGCTGGCGGGCCTGTTGCTGTGCAGCGATTTTGCCCCCGACCCGCGCATCATGGAGCTCTGCCACGGCGCCCTGAAGGCTGGTCTACCCGTGCTAACGGTGTCGACTAACTCATACGACACCGCTACCAACCTCAACCGTATGAACAAAGAAATCCCCATCGATGACCGCGAACGTGCGGAGTTGGTGACCGAATTCGTCGCCAGCCATATCGACCACGAATGGTTACGCCAGCGCTGCGGCAGCGCCCGCGAGCGGCGCCTGTCGCCCGCAGCGTTTCGCTATCAACTGGTCAAACAAGCTCAAGCGGCGAACAAGCGCATCGTCCTGCCGGAAGGCTGCGAGCCCCGTACTGTGCAAGCCGCAGCTATCTGCCAAGAGCGCGGCATTGCCCGCTGCGTATTGCTGGCCAAGCCGGCGGAAGTGTTCGCCGTAGCTCAGGCGCTGGGCATTGAGCTGCCGCCAGGCCTGGAGATTATCGACCCCGACCAAGCCCGCGAACACTATGTCGCGCCCATGGTTGAGCTGCGCAAAGGCAAGAACCTGAATGCGCCAATGGCCGAACAGCAACTGGAAGACCCTGTGGTGCTGGGCACCATGATGCTGGCCATGGATCAAGTTGACGGCCTGGTTTCCGGCGCTATCCATACCACCGCCAACACTATTCGCCCGGCTCTGCAGCTGATCAAAACTGCGCCGGGTTACAAACTGGTGTCGTCGGTGTTCTTTATGCTGCTGCCCGATCAAGTGGTGGTGTATGGCGATTGCGCGGTCAACCCCGACCCGAATGCGGCCGAGCTGGCAGAAATCGCCCTGCAAAGCGCAGCGTCGGCCAGTGCCTTCGGTATTGAGCCACGAGTGGCGATGATCAGTTACTCCACCGGCGACTCTGGCAGCGGCGATGAAGTGGAGAAAGTCCGCGAAGCCACGCGCTTGGCCCGGGCCCAGCAACCCGAATTGTTGCTGGACGGTCCGCTGCAGTATGACGCTGCGGCCATCGACAGCGTTGGCAAACAAAAAGCTCCCAACAGCTTGGTGGCTGGGCGGGCCACAGTGTTTATCTTCCCTGACCTGAACACGGGCAACACCACCTACAAGGCTGTGCAGCGCAGTGCCGACTGCGTCAGCGTTGGCCCCATGCTGCAAGGGCTGCGCAAGCCTGTGAACGACCTGTCGCGCGGCGCACTGGTGGACGACATCGTCTACACCATCGCTCTAACCGCCATTCAAGCTGCCAATCTACCGGGAAAAACCAGCTAACCGGGGCTATACAGCGGGCATTCGCGCCAATCTCGCGCACCCAGGCGAGCGCTTGACTTGCACTTCAGTGCACAAGCGTTAACCTGTGCGCCGATTAATCGCGCTACGCCCGCCGCAGCGCTTCTTAAACCACTCTCGGGCGCCGCGGCGCTGCTGTTTCGGAGGCTGTAACTGCATGCTACGTTTTCTTCCGGCCCCTCTGCGGGGCGTACTTGCCGGCCTGATTCTGCTGACCAACACCTTGATCTTCTGCTGGCCGCTGTTTATCGGCGCCCTGCTCAAGGCTGTGTTGCCGTTTACCGGCGCCCAGCGCGTGATCAACTACTGCGCGCATGCCTGCGCACAAGCGTGGATCTCAGTGAATAAAACCTGGATGAACTGGGTGCAGCCAATCCAGTGGGACGTGCAGGGCCTGGAAAGCGTCGATATGCAGCACTCCTACTTGGTCACCAGCAATCACCAGAGCTGGGTCGACATCCTGATCCTGCAATATCAGTTGAACCGTAAAGCGCCGTTTCTTAAGTTCTTCCTCAAGCAAGAGCTGATCTGGGTGCCGGTGATCGGCCTGTGTTGGTGGGCGCTGGAGTTCCCCTTCATGAAGCGCTTCAGCAAGGAGTTTCTGGCCAAACACCCAGAGAAGCGCGGGCAGGACATGCTCACCACACGCAAGGCCTGCGAGCGCTACAAGGTTAATCCGGTGTCGGTGTTCAACTTCCTCGAAGGCACCCGCCTAACGCCCGCCAAGCAGGCCCAGCAGAATTCGCCGTTCAAGTACCTGCTCAAACCCAAAGCTGGCGGTATCGCTTTCGTGCTGGACGCCATGGGCGAGCAACTGGCCGCCCTGCTCAACGTCACCATCCATTATCCAAACGGCACACCAACCTTTATCGATCTGCTCTGCGGTCGCTTAAAGCGCGTGGTGGTGCGCTTCAAACAGGTAGAAATTCCGGCCCAGTTCATCGGCAAAAACTATGACAGCGATGACGCCTATCGCTTGGCGTTCCAGCAGTGGGTCAATCAGCTGTGGGAAGAAAAAGACGCCGAACTCGCACGCCTGCACCAACAGTTCCCGCCGTCGGCTTAGTGTTTAGCGCCAGATAGAAAAAAGCCCCGCACTGCGGGGCTTTTTTGGCTCTACGAGAAGGGTTGATTAGCGCGCAGGGGCCGCCGCGAGAATTAACTGCTTCATCTCCGCTACTGCCGCCTTAAAGCCGACAAATAAGGCGTGGGCCACCACCGCGTGACCGATGTTCAGCTCGTTGATGCCCGGTATCGCCGCCACCGCTTCAACGTTGTGGTAATGCAAACCATGACCGGCGTTAACGATCAGACCGTTGGCCACCCCGCAGGCCACACCCTCGCGGATGCGCGCTAACTCAAGGGCCGTTTCTGCAACGCCCTGAGCGTCGGCATAGCGACCGGTGTGCAGTTCAATAGCTGGCGCGCCGACCCGCTTGGCCGCCTCAATCTGCTGCGGGTCAGGATCAATAAACAACGAGACTTCACAGCCGATTTTCGCCAGCCGCTCAACCGCTGCACGAATCCGCGCCTCCTGCCCTGCCACATCCAAGCCACCCTCGGTGGTCAGCTCTTGGCGGGTTTCCGGCACCAAGCAAATATGCGCAGGACAAATCTGTTCGGCAAACGCCAGCATCGACTCGGTCACGCCCATCTCGAAGTTCATCCGCGTTTGCAGCACGTCTTTCAGCACCCGCACATCGCGCTCCTGTATGTGCCGGCGATCTTCGCGCAAGTGCACGGTAATACCGTCAGCACCGGCTTCCTCGGCATCCAGAGCCGCTTTAACTGGGTCTGGATAGCGAGTGCCACGGGCCTGGCGCAAGGTGGCGACGTGATCGATGTTGATACCGAGCAAAATGCGAGGAGCGTCAGTCACGGGAAGAGTCCTTAAGGTTGATTCGGGGTGCAGACAGAAACAGCTCGCGGCTGACCAATGGCCGTCCGCCTAAATGCGGCGCTAGCGCTTGGCGCATCAGACGCTTGGCAGCGCTCAACGCACCGGGCGCAGACCAATCTGCCTGCGCCATAGACAGCAGATCAGCGCCGTGAAACACGCCAGGCTGCAGCTCAAACACCACCTCTAAGCCTGCATCGGGGCGCAGACGATAGAGCGTATCGGCTGCCACCGGCTGGCCGGCGAGGTCTTGATCAAGGGCGAAACCATAGCCTAAATCATCCAGCAAACGCCACTCGAACGCCCGCAGCAGCGGCTCCAGCGGGCGTCCGGCAGCCAGCGCCAACAACGTCGCGGCATAGTGATCAAATACATCGGGATGCGGATCTTCGGCGGGCAATAGACGGATCAGCAGCTCATTCAGGTAAAGGCCGCTAAACAGCGCATCGCCGTGCAATAGATTGGGAATTCCAGCGCTTTCCAGACGACCGACGGTTTTCAGCTCGCCGCGCCCGCGCAGCTCTATTTCTAGTGGCACAAAGGCCCGCGCCAAGCTACCAGCCTTGCCACGGGCGCCGCGCAACACTGCGCGCAAACGTCCTTGCGGGGTGAGCAAATCGACCAGCGCGCTGCTCTCGCGGTAGGCGCGGCTGTGCAGGACAAAAGCCGGCTGCGCGAGGCTGGACATGTTGCGCCTTATAGGTCGCCGTAACCTAGGGAGCGCAGAGCGCGCTCGTCATCGGACCAGCCGCCTTTGACCTTAACCCAGAGGTTGAGCATGACTTTGGAGTCGAACAGCACCTCCATGTCTTTACGCGCCTCTGTGCCGATGCGCTTGATCCGCTCACCTTTGTCGCCAATGATGATTTTCTTCTGCCCGTCGCGCTCCACCAGAATCAACGCATGGATATGCAGGGTACGACCCTGCTGCTTGAATTCTTCGATTTCGACGGTGATCTGGTACGGCAGCTCGGCACCCAACTGGCGCATGATTTTCTCGCGCACCAGCTCAGCCGCCAGAAAGCGGCTGGAGCGGTCGGTGATCTGGTCTTCCGGAAAGAAGTGCTCAGTCTCCGGCAGATTATTCGCCACCTGCTGTTCCAGCGCGTCGAGGTTATGTCCGTGCTGGGCCGAGATAGGCACGATGATGGCGTTCGGCAACTGCTGCTGCAGCCACTCCAAGTGCGGCATCAACTCAGACTTATCTTCGATGCGGTCGGTCTTGTTGATGGCCACAATGACCGGGCCTTGTACGTATTGAATACGCTCAAGAACCATCTGATCTTCTTCGGTCCAGCGTGTACGCTCGACCACGAAGATCACCACGTCGACGTCTTTCAACGCCGCCGAGGCGGTTTTATTCATGTAACGGTTTAGGGCCTTCTCGCCGTTTTTGTGCAAGCCCGGGGTGTCGACATACACCGCCTGCACCGAGCCTTCGGTTTTGATCCCGAGCATGTTGTGGCGAGTGGTCTGCGGCTTGCGCGAGGTAATCGCCAGCTTCTGGCCGAGAATATGGTTAAGCAACGTGGACTTGCCCACGTTGGGACGGCCGACGATGGCAACATAGCCACAGCGTGTTGCGGTTGTATCAGTCATGGCCGTTCTCCA
>RCMZ01000023.1_pt1 | contig 94006 bp, 79 predicted proteins | sample 2041141 | NCBI WGS metagenome assembly RCMZ01 (sample SAMN09708263, study PRJNA481090) | Wastewater metagenome, whole genome shotgun sequencing project. | biome: sewage; isolation source: Davis station wastewater (DW) | place: Antarctica: Davis Station | collected 2010-03-01 | reverse complement strand
AAGGCGCAGGCCCGCGTGCAGGTGTCGCCCATGATCATCAGGGTGGCGTGCTTCTGGCTCCAGCACTCGCCGATGTTCGGGCAGGCCGCCTCCTCGCAGACCGTCACCAGCCCCTTGGAGCGGACGATGTCCTTGGTGGCGTTGTACTGGCCCGAGCCGGGCGCCTTGACGCGCAGCCAGTCGGGTTTCTTCAGAACGACCGACTCGGGCCGATTCTGCTTTTCGGGGTGACGGAGCTCGGAAGGCTTCTTCGTCAGAGTGTCGATCAGGGTGACCATGACCGGTATTTCGGACTTTGAAGCCGTTTAGGCAAGGCACACCGGGTAACAGATATGCCGCAGGCGTGATCTGGCCTTGGAACTCACGGCGCGTAACATATCTTTTCAACATGACGCGGCGTCATTAATGACAGATGCCCAAACAACAGAGAGGGCCGTGGGCTCTCCGTAGGAGACGCGCTTGCGACAGGCTCTGGATCCCTCGCTTTACGACGTATCGCTGATCGACGCTCTGATCGAGGCGCGCTCAAAATACGGCGACAAGGAAATCCTTGAGGATCAGGACAGGCACCCCCTCACCTACACCGGCCTGATCCGAGCCGCCTTCGTGCTGGGACGCAAGATCGCCAATATGACGCAAAAGGGTGAGCGGGTTGCAATCCTGCTGCCGTCGTCGATGGGCGTGGTCGTCACCTTCTTTGGTTTGCATGCTCATGGCCGGGTGCCGGTGATGCTGAACTTCACAGCGGGCGAGGCCAATCTGAAGGCGGCCATCAAGGCGTCGGGCGTCAAGAAGGTGCTGACCGCCAAGCGTTTCATCGAACAGGCCAAGCTGGACGACCTGATCGCCGAACTGACGACCGTGGCCGAGGTTGTCTGGCTGGACGACGTGCGCAAGACCATTGGTTTGGCAGACAAGCTGTATGGTCTGGCCGCGGGCGCCGCGCCCAAGCGTTTCCGCGTCAAGACCGACCCCGACGCGCCGGGCGTCGTCCTGTTCACCTCCGGCAGCTTCGGCACGCCCAAGGGCGTGGTGCTAAGCCAGAAGAACTTGGTCGCCAATGCGCGACAGGTCGCCGCTCACATCGACCTGAAGCCGGAATGGGTGATGTTCAACCCGCTGCCGACCTTCCACTGTTTCGGCCTGACCGGCGGTGTGATCCTGCCCTTGCTGCAGGGCTTGAAGGCCTTCCAATATCCGTCGCCCCTGCACGCCAAGCAGATCACCGACCTGCTGCCCAAGGTGAATGCCTCGATCCTGTTCGCGACCGACACCTTCCTCAGCCAATACGCGCGCGTCGCAGAGCCTGACGATTTCGCCACTCTGAAATTCGCCGTCGCAGGCGCCGAGAAGGTGCGCGAAGAAACCCGCGCCATGTTCAACACCAAATTTGGCGGCGTCGAACTGCTGGAAGGCTATGGCGCGACCGAGGCCTCGCCCGTCATCGCGGTGAACCATCCCGACCGCAACGCACCCGGCACAGTGGGTCAAATCCTGCCCGGCATCGACTGGAAGCTGGAGCCGGTCGAGGGCATCGACGGCGGCGGTCGCCTGTTCCTCAAGGGACCGAACGTCATGAACGGCTATGTCACCCAGGCCGAGCCTCTGGCCTGGGATCCGCTCGGCGACGACTGGCTTGACACCGGCGACATCGTCGATGTCGATGCCGAGGGCTATGTCACCATCAAGGGGCGCGCCAAACGCTTCGCCAAGATCGGCGGCGAAATGGTGTCTCTGACGGCGGTGGAAGGCATCGCGGGCGCCGTCTGGCCGGAACAGCGCCACGCCGTCGTCTCCATCCCCGACAGCCGCAAGGGCGAGAAGTTGGTCCTAGTTACTGACCACGCCGAAGCCGAGGTCGCACCCTTGGCCGAATGGGCGCGCAACAACGGCGCGCCCGAGCTGATCGTGCCCAAGAAGATCGTAAAGGTCGCCGAGGTGCCGGTCCTTGGCACTGGCAAGACCGACTATGTGGCTATTCAGAAAATGGTCGAAACCGACAAGGCGGCATGAACCGTCGCTGCGTGCGGATCAGCCGATCCGCACGCCCGTCATCGAAATAGATCCACCGTCGATGGTGTCGTTGAAGAAGGCGACGGCCTCACCCGGCTCCTGCTGGGCGGCGATATAGAGGACGGGCAGATAGTGCTCGTCGGTCGGCACGCTCAGTTGCGCGTCCTCAGCCAGTCCGACCCAGTTGATCAGAGCGTCGTGATCGCCGCGTTCGAAGGCGTGCTTCACCGCCTCGTTGAAACTGGTGGCCCAGGCATAGGGCGCCGCACCGCCTTCACGTTTCCAGGTCCGCAGATTGTGGACGAAGTCGCCTGACCCCGCGATCACGATTCCTTCGTCCCGCAGCGGGCGCAACGCCTGGGCCAGTTCGTAGTGCTGACGGGCTGTCAGATCGCGGTTCAGCGACAACTGCACCACCGGCACGTCGGCTTCAGGCCAGACATGGACCAGCACCGACCAGGTTCCATGATCCAAGCCCCACTGCTGGGTCTGAACCGCGCCCGTCAGTTCCGCGACCCGCGCCGCCAGCGCAGGTGACCCCGGCGCCGGGTACTGCATATCGTGCAGAGCCTGCGGAAAGCCGCCGAAATCGTGAATGGTCTCAGGCTGGTCTTGCGCCGTAACACCCAGGCCGCGCGTTTCCCAATGGGCGGACACCATGACCACGCCCTTGGGCTTTCCGACAGACAGGCCCAGGTCGCGCCAGGCCTGACCAAACGGCCCGCCCAGCGCATTCATCGGCGAGCCATGCCCGAAGAAGAGCGCGGGCTGACGGCTCGCCACGCCAGGCGACGCGCCATTGCGATCTTGATCGGCAGTCATGGCCTGAAAACTCCATATTCTAACTTAGCGGCCATTTGCCACCATTACAGTTTCAGATTTGGGACGTCGCGATCGTCGGGTCAAGAGCGGCAGCTTGAGCCGGCATCGTTGAATGGGCAGATGGCGTCATAAAAGACCACGGCGGCAGGCGCATACGCCCCGCGCAGAGCATGAAACCGATGCTCCATGACCATCGCCTGCTGTTCGATGTTCAACGCATCCCAGCGACAGGTCGCATCCGCCACATAGGAATAGCTGGCGATGCTATCTCCCGCCTTCAGCTTTGCGAACAACAGGTTCACGCCCTGCTGCGCCTGCCAGACGTGGGTCAGTTCGTGGACCAGAACCCCCTGCACGCCCAGGCCCGCAGACGAGAAATCCTCAACCAGCGCCCGTGCTGGCCAGACGATCAAGTCCCGCCCGAACCAGCGCCCGGCGACAAAAGCCCGCGCGAACGGCCAGCCGATCAGCCTCACCTTATCCAGACGAATGGCCTCCCCGAACGCCTCACGCGCCAGCGCGGCCTCGCCATCCGTCAGGGCGCGAATGAGTCGTTCCACGGCTGCACATACTCCCAGTGCCAAGGTTCGAAGACATAGGGCACAAAACCAAAACGTCCCGCATTGGCGACCAGCCACCTATAGGTCGCCGACCGGCTCATATGCTGACGGCTGGCGGCGGCGGTGGAATCTACGCCCATCCCCGCCAACTGTCCCACATACAGATCAACCGCCGTCCCCGTGCGGTGCGGCGAACAGACGGCGCGACGCAGGCCGTCGCAGTTTCGATCCTGAGCACACCGTGCCGCATCCGCCTCCGGGTCACGGAAGCCGGAGAATATCTGCAGCAGTTCCGGGTCAGACGCTGCTTCAGACACCTCCGCCCGCGCGGCTGCAACCAGTCGGCGATAGGCGTCCAGAACGTCGCGCCTCAGCAGCCGCGTCAGACGGTCCGCGTGTTCCTCGGACGCCACCAGATAGCCCAGCTGATTGATCGGCGGCGGCTCAGGACATTCCTGACGCAGGCGCGCCATCACAAAGGGGCGTCGCTCCTGCCACACGCCACGAAACACCTGAAAGGTCGCCGCGTCGAATACGCCCGTCGGCGGCAAGCCATAGGTCTGCTGGAACGTCGCCAATCGCGTGGCGAAGATCGGCGTTCCCGGTCCGCAATCCGTGCCGATCTCATGCTGGATCAGCGGCAGATAGGTTTCCCATCCCGACTCAGAGGCGCCGAACGGCGACCATTCCAGCGTGTAAAAGGAGGCGGCGTTGGCCAGCCCTTGCTCGTTCCAGTCGCCAGTGTCAGCGTGACAGGGACCAGAGGCCCGCGCGCCACTCGCCGCCATCACCGCAAGCCCAAGGGTCAGAAACGCAATCAGACTTCGCAACATTCCGACAGGAAGCCCCAAGCCGCCCATTCCGACAACCCCGAATGCCTGACCTGTGATCGCACATGTCCCTGTGCAAGCTTCATCAATCGCTGGCATGGTGACACGCGGCCGACTCGCGCCGCGCCGTTTCGGAACGACGCATGTCGACCGCCCCTGCGACGACCGCTCCCCGGCGTTCCAACGCCGTGCTGGCCGCCTTCTCCGGCCCCTGCCTGCCATTGGCGGCGTTCGGCGTCGCACTGCCCGTCACCCTTCCCGAGTTTTACGCCACCCATGTCGGCTTGGAGTTGGGCGTCGTCGCCGCCGTCTTCATGGCCGTGCGCCTGATCGACATCGTCTTTGACCCCTTCATCGGCTGGGGCATGGACAAGACCAAGACCCGGTTCGGCCGCTATCGCCCTTGGATGGCGATTTCGACGCCGATCCTGATGTTATCGGCCTTCATGATGTTTGTCGTGGTCCAGCCCGGCGCCGGTCCTGCCTATCTGTTTGGCTGGCTGCTGGTTCTATACCTCGGATTCTCGATCGGCACCCTGGGCCAACTGGGCTGGGCCGCCGTCCTTGCCCCGCAATACGACCAGCGCAGCCGTGTCTATGGCTGGTGGCAGGTGTTCAACATCATCGGCGTCATCCTGATCCTGGTCTTGCCAACAGTCGTGGTTCAGACCGGCATCGGCAGTTACGCGGACGGGGTGCGGATCATGGGATGGGCCATCCTGATCGCCCTGCCCCTGACCATCGGCCTGGCCATGTTCGCGGTGCCTGAGCCTGTCAACTCGGGCCAGCAGCCGCATGGCGGGGCGAGCGCCTATCTGAACCTTCTGACGATGCCGACCGTGCGCAAACTGCTGATCGCAGACCTGCTGCTGGGCGTCGCGCCGGGCATCACCGGCTCGCTGCTGTTCTTCTTCTTCGGTCAGATCAAGGGCTATGACCACAGCCAGGCCGGCCTGTTCATGCTCTGCTATTTCGTCGCCGGTCTGTGCGGCGCCCCCATCTGGGCCTGGCTGGCCACCAAGGTCGGCAAGGACAAGGCCCTGGCCATCGCCAGCCTGATCTTCGCCGCCCTCTATATCGGCGCGACGCTTGTGCCTGGGGGCAATTTCGCAATCACGGCGGCGGTCATGTTCATTGCGGGCCTGCCCTATGCCGCAGGCCTGTTCCTGCTGCGCGCCATGATGGCCGACGCAGGCGACGAAGTTCGGCTAGAGACCGGCGTGGACCGCACGGGCCTGATGTTCTCGGTTCTGTCCGCAACGACCAAGATCGGCCATGTCGTGGCCCTGATCCCCTATCTCATCCTGCAATGGGTTGGGTTCAAGGCGTTGCCGGGGCCTGAGGGCAACAGCGAGTTCTCCCTTCTGACCCTGCAGGTCCTGTTCATTCTGGTGCCTGGCCTGCTTCTGGCGGCAGCCGCCTGGGTGCTGAAAGGCTATCCGCTGACGCCCAAGCGTCACGATGAAATCCGGCTGGCGCTGGAAGCCCGCGACGGAGCCCGTTCTTGAGACCCGTCGACCGCCTGCTGGGCATTATGGAGAAACTGCGCGACCCGCACGGCGGCTGCCCCTGGGACGTGGAGCAGACCTTCGCCACCATCGCCCCCTACACCATCGAAGAAGCCTATGAGGTCGCCGACGCCATCGAACGCAACGACCTGACCGAGTTGAAAGGCGAACTGGGCGATCTGCTGTTCCAGGTCGTCTTCCACGCCCGCATGGCCGAAGAACAGGGTCTGTTCGCCTTCGACGACGTTGTGACCGCCATCTCAGAAAAGCTGGAACGTCGCCACCCGCATGTGTTCGGCGAGGAGGCGCAGCGATCCTCAAAAGAACAGACCATCGCCTGGGAGGTCATCAAGGCCGCCGAGCGCAAGGACCGCCAGAAGCCCGGCGTTCTGGATGACGTGCCTGTGGGCCTGCCTGCCCTGACCCGCGCGGCCAAACTGACCAAGCGCGCGGGCCGCGTCGGCTTCGACTGGCCCTCGACCGACGAGGTGTTCGACAAACTGGCGGAAGAGGTTGAGGAGCTGCGCGTCGAGATCGCTGCGGGCGACAAGGCCAAGGCTCGCGAGGAACTGGGCGACCTGCTGTTCGTCGTCGCCAATCTGGCCCGCAAGCTGGATGTGGAACCGGAAGACGCCCTGCGCGCGACCAACGCCAAGTTCGTCCGTCGTTTCGGCTTCATCGAGATGGAACTGGCCAAGGACGGGCGCACCCCCGATCAATCGACGCTGGAAGAAATGGATCGCCTCTGGGACGCCGCTAAGGCCGCAGAGAAGACCGCCGTAAAGAACTGAGTGCCGCGTGTGACCTACGACCTGATCATCTTCGACTATGACGGCGTTGTAGCCGACAGCGAACTGCTGACCAGCACCATAATGGCGCAAGAATTGACGGCCCTTGGCCTGCCGACCACAGTGGATGAGGTGCTGAGCGAATATGTCGGGCGGCGCTGGCGCGACAACCGCGCCCTGGTCGAGGCGCGGCACGGACGCCCCTGCCCGGACGCGTTTCACGTCAACTATTCGCGTATTTCCAGAGAAAGGGCGCAGGCAGAACTGGAGCCTGTGCCGGGCCTGATCGACTTTCTGAACAGCCGCACCGAGGCGCGGTGCATCGCCTCGTCCAGCGGGCCGGACTGGCTGTCGCTGGGGCTGAACAGGTTCGGCCTGTCCGAGATGTTCGCGGACCGGGTTTATAGCGCCGCCCTTCATGTGAACCGCGGCAAGCCGCATCCCGACGTCTTCCTGTATGCAGCCGAGACGCTGGGCGTTGACCCGGCGCGGACGCTGGTGATCGAGGACAGCGAGGCTGGGGTTCAGGCTGGCCTGTCCGCAGGCATGACGGTCGTCGGCCTGACGGCGGGCGGCCATGTGCGTGATGGTCTGCCCCAGCGTCTGGCCGCCAAAGGCGCGCATCATGTGGCGGGCAGCTATGACGCCGTCGCCGCCTTCATGGACCGCTGATCCCTACAGGTAGCGGATTTCCTGCAGGTCCACTTCACGGATCATGCGACGCGCGGTGACTTCATCGATCTGACGAAGCCGCATCAGACGCCCCAGTTCCGACCGTTCCGCCGCCAGACCAGCCAGCAACAGCTCGCGTTCGACGTTGTCGATCTTGCGGGTCAGGACCGCGTCATCAGCTTCCGAATGGGTATGGGTTTCGATGCGGCGGCGGTAAACCTCCATGATGCGACTGGCGACCTCGGAATAGAGATCAGGGTCCGGTTTGCCTTCGGCCATGGCGTGCGACACGTCTTCAATCGCACGCAAAGCGGCGGAGGCCGCTGCGACGCGGCACCGATCCTCTTCGCGTTCATGAGAAGGTTCAGGCGGCAGTTCGACATTCTTCAGCAGGCGCGGCAGGGCGAAGGTCGCCACCAGCAACGATACGATGATCACCCCCGCCGCCAGGAATATCGCCAGATTGCGCGACGGCATTGGTGAACCGTCGCCGATGACAAACGGCAGCGTCAGAATGCCTGCCAGGGTGATTGCTCCCCGCACGCCGGCCAGCGACATCACCAGCGTCAATCGCAGGCTGACCTTGCCGGGTGGCCCACGCTCACGGCGGCGAAACAGGGTCAGCTTCAGGGATGTCCACACCCACACGAAGCGCAACGCCGCCAGCGCCGCCACGATGGCCAAAACATAGACCGCCAGCCACCAGACTTCTGGTCGACTGGTCCCTGCCACCACCTCTGCGGCGCGCGCCATGATCGACGGCATCTGCTCGCCCAGGATCACGAAGATGAAGCCGTTGGCCACAAATTGCACCGTGTCCCACACCACGCCCCTGCGGATGCGGGTCATGGCCAGAGATTGGGTTCCGCTTACGCCGCCGCGCTCGGTGAAGCTCATGGTGACGCCCGCAGCCACGGCCGCAAGAATCCCCGATGCCTTCAGTTCTTCCGCCACCAAATAGGCGGCGAAGGGGATCAACAGGCTGACCAGAACCTGGGCGCCCGCGTCCTCGCCCCAGCGTTTGTTGACCCAGTTCTTGGCCCAACTGATCGCCATGGTGACCAGCACGCCCACCGCCACGCCCGCTAGCGCCAGCCAGGCGAAGGCGCCGATGGCGTGACCGATGGAGAAGGCGCCCGTCGTCGCGGCGATCACCGCGAGCCGCATGCAGGTCAGGCCGCTCGCGTCATTCAGCAGCGACTCGCCTTCCAGAATATGCATCAACCGCTTGGGGATCGGCGCCCGCGCGGCGATGGCTTTCACAGCGATGGGGTCGGTAGGCGACAGAATGGCGGCCAGGGCGAAGGCCACCGGCAGAGGCATCTCCGGGATCATCCACCAGATCAGGAAGCCCAGACCGATGACGGTGAACAGCACCAGCCCGAGCGCCAGTTCCAGGATGATCGCTCTATCCCGGAACAGCGCCTCCTTTGGTATCCTCCAACCATCAAGGAACAGCAGCGGCGGCAGGAACAGCAGGAAGAAGACATCCGGCTCCAGATCCACCGTGCTGCCGGTGATCAACACCAGCGACGCCCCCAGACCAATCTGCACCAGTGGCAGAGCGATCCGCGTGACCTTGGCGATCGAGCCCGACACCACAACGGCCAGAAGCAGCAGCAGTACGGTCTCGATCAGATGCATGTGTCAGTCGACCAGGTCAGGGTACAGACGATCGAATCGTCCGAGCGCCGCAGGATGCAGCCGCACGGTGACATGAGTGCGGCCATCTTCATCCGTGTCGCGGAACGTCACCCGTCCATGCTCATATAGCCAGGCCAAGGCCTCACCCTGTTCAGGGGCCAGCGTCAGACGCGTCTCGGGATCATCGTCGATCAGACCGGCGATGGTCGTGCGCAGGGGCTCGATCCCCTCGCCCGTCCATGCCGACACCGCGACCGCCTCGCCTTCCTTGGCCAGACGTTCGGCCTGACCGAGGACCGCTTCGCGCGCCTCTTCGTCCAGCAGATCGATCTTGTTCCAGACCTCCAGCACCCGTCGGGTCTTGCCCTCCGGCGTCTCGATCTGTTTCAGCACCGCCTCGACGTCCTTGGCCTGGGCGTCGCTGTCGGCGGAAGCAATATCGCGGACGTGCAGGATAAGATCGGCTTCACCGACCTCTTCCAGCGTGGCGCGGAAGCTTTCGACCAGTTCGTGCGGCAGATCCGAGATGAAGCCGACGGTGTCCGCCACAATGGCCGGGCGGCCCTGCGGCAGGCGGATCGTGCGCTGGGTCGTGTCCAACGTCGCGAACAGCAGGTCCTTGGCGAAGACCTCTGATCCCGTCAGCCGGTTGAACAGCGTCGACTTGCCCGCATTGGTGTAGCCCACCAGCGCGATGGTCGGGAAAGGAACCTTCTGGCGCTGTTTGCGGTGCAGGCCGCGCGTGCGACGCACCTCTTCCAGCTCCGCCTTCAGCTTGACGATCCGGTCCGCGATCAGGCGCCGGTCCAGTTCGATCTGGGTTTCGCCGGGGCCGCCGGTCGAGCCGGTGCCGCCGCGCTGGCGCTCAAGGTGGGTCCAGGTGCGCACCAGACGCGACCGCTCGTAGTCCAGCCGCGCCAGTTCGACCTGCAGACGGCCTTCCTTGGTCCGCGCACGGCGGCCAAAGATTTCCAGGATCAGGCCGGTGCGGTCGATGACCTTCACCTCCCACGCCTTTTCCAGATTGCGTTGCTGCACCGGGGTCAGGGCGTCGTCGATGATGGCGACATCGGCCTCGGCCGCGCGCATCAAGGCTGCCAGTTCCTCGACCTTGCCGGTTCCGAACAGGGTGGCGGGCGTCACCTTGCGGACGCGCACAATCTCCTCGGCCTGGATATCCAGATCAAGGGCGCGGGCAAGGCCGGTCGCCTCCTCCAGCCGTTCTTCGGCCAGACGAGGCGATTCCGACCGTCCGTCGGGGTGGATGACAACCGCCCGCTGAACGGGGGCGGCGTGATCAATAAGCTTTTGGGTCAATCAGTCTTCTTCGGCGTCGGGCTCGTACAGTTGCACGGGCGCGGACGGCATGATGGTGGAGATGGCGTGTTTGTACACCAGCTGGGACTGGCCATCGCGGCGCAGCAGCACACAGAAGTTGTCGAACCAGGTCACAATGCCCTGCAGCTTGACCCCATTGACCAGAAAGATGGTCAGCGGCGTCTTGGTCTTGCGGACCGAGTTGAGGAAGGTGTCCTGAAGGTTCTGACGTTTGTCTTGCGACATGGCAGGTTTTTCCTGTTCTTTGTTGTTCGTCGCCGATTAGCCGGCGCGGGGCCGGAACGGCCGGAGGCGACCTTAAACGCCGTCTCCCCGCTCGGGCAACGACCTAAATGGCGTCTCTTCGCGCCTGTTCAAGATAAAGGGCGCGCAGACGGGTCGTGATCGGTCCGGGGGCGCCGTCCCCGATCCTGGCCCCGTCAATGGATATGGCGGGCGTGACGAAGGCCCCGGCGGCTGTGAAGAAAGCCTCACGCGCTTGTTTCGCCTCCTCGACGCTGAAGGCGCGCTCGTCCAGTTCAACGCCATGCTCGGCGATCAGCGCCATCAGGCTGGTTCGCGTGCAGCCCTTCAGGATATTGGCTTGCACGTCCCGGGTACGCAGCTTGCCATGCTCATCGACGATCCAGGCATTGGTCGACGCCCCCTCGGTCACCAGCCCCATGTCATCGACCAGCCACGCCTCATAGGCGCCCGCCTCGCGCGCCGCCTGCTTGGCCAGCACATTCGGCAGCAGCCCCACTGTCTTGATGTCGCACCGGCCCCAGCGGATGTCCGGCTGGGTCAGAACGGCGACACCCTTCAACGCCTGCGTCTCACCGCGCGACAGATTGACCGACTTGGCGGTGACAATGACGCTGGGCGGCGTGTCGGCATGCGGAAACGGATGATCGCGCCGCGCCGTGCCGCGCGTGACCTGCAGATAGACTAACCCGTTGCGCACGCGGTTGCGCCGGATGGTCTCGCGCATCACCTGCGTCAGGGCGGCGACTGACATGGGAATGTCGATCCGCAGCGCATTCAGGCTGCGGTGCAGTCGCGTCATATGGCCCTCGAAGTCCGCCAGCCTGCCGTCGAACACGGCCCAGACCTCATAGACGCCGTCAGCGAACTGGAAGCCCCGATCCTCGATATGGACCACGGCCTGCCCATGCGGGCTGTAGCTGCCGTTCACATAGGCGATGCGTGACATCAGGCCGGTTCGTCCTCTTCGCCGCCCCGCGCAGGCGACACGCCCAGCGACTTCAGCTTGCGGTGCAGGGCAGACCGCTCCATGCCGATGAATGCGGCGGTGCGCGAAATATTGCCGCCGAAACGCATGATCTGGGCCGCCAGATACTCGCGCTCAAACACCTCACGCGCTTCACGAAGCGGCAGGGCGATGGTGCGTTCCGCGCCCAGAGACGGCGTCGCTCCGTTCGAGGTCGCCACCTCCTGCGGCAACATGTCGGCGGTGATCGTCTCGTTCGGGTCGCCGGTCGCCAGGATCAGCAGGCGCTCGATATTGTTGCGAAGCTGGCGAATATTACCCGGCCAGGGGTGAACCTGCAGCACAGCCACGGCGTCGTCGCCGACCAGTCGCTTGGGCAGGCCCTGCGCCGCGCTGATGGTGTCTACGAAATACTCGACCAGTTCGGCAATGTCTTCGCGCCGTTCCGACAAGGCCGGAACCCGGATCGGCACCACGTTCAGGCGGTGGAACAGGTCTTCGCGGAACTTGCCCTCTGCGATCTCAGCCTTCAGGTCGCGCGAGGTCGAGGTGACCACACGCACATCGACCTGCACATCCTGTTCACCGCCGACGCGACGGAACCGCTGATCGACCAGAACCCGCAGGATGCGGCTCTGACTTTCGCGCGGCATGTCGCTGATTTCATCCAGATACAGGGTGCCGTTGTGGGCGCGCTCGAACACGCCGATCTTGCTGGGGCGGCCGTCCTGACCTTCCTCACCGAACAGTTCGAGGTCCAGACGTTCCGGCGTCATGCCGGCGGCTGAAATGGCCACAAACTCGGCGCGCGCGCGGGGGCTGCCTTCGTGAATCTGACGTGCGACTAGTTCTTTGCCCGAGCCTGCCGGACCTGAGATCAGAACACGGCTGTTGGCCTGCGCCACCTTGGCGATGGTGCTGCGCAGGGCCTGCGCTGCTTGCGAGCGCCCGATCAGGCCTGACGGCGTCATGGTCGCCGCGCGCAGGCGACGGTTCTCACGACGCAGGGTCGCCGCTTCGATGGCGCGCTCGACCACCACCACCAGCCGGTCCGATTTGAACGGCTTTTCGATAAAGTCATAGGCGCCGCGCTTCAGCGCCGTCACCGCCGTCTCGATATTGCCGTGGCCAGAGATCATCACCACCGGCAGATCGGGATCGATTTCCTTGACGACTTCCAGCAGTTCCAGCCCGTCAAGGCCGCCGCCCTGCATCCAGATGTCCAGAATGGCCAGAGAAGGCTTGCGCGCTCGAATGGCCGCCAGCGCCTCGTCAGAGTTGGCGGCCACGCGCACGGCATGGCCTTCGTCCTCCAGAAGGCCGGACACCAGATCGCGGATATCAGCCTCATCATCGACGACCAGAATGTCGGAACCAGTAGGTCGCATCTTGCCTCGCTATTCGGCGGAGACGCTCAGAAGCTTGCGCTCCGCTGCGTCTCCGTTCTTGCCGGGTGGGTTCAATGGGAAAATCAGGCACACGCGTGCGCCACGCAGGGTTTCCGCGTCGCCAAGCTTCAGCTCGCCGCCGTGGTCCTCGCAGATACGCTTTACTATCGCCAGACCGAGGCCTGTGCCCTTCTCACGCGTGGTGACATAGGGCTCGGTCAGGCGGTCACGGTCGCGCGCAGGCAGGCCCACGCCATCGTCTTCGACCGCAAAGGTGGCGATGCCGTCGGCGATTGTCAGGGACACGATCACGCCCGGCAGATCGGACGCCGCAGGAACCTTGTCCGCCAGACGTCGCGCCGCCACCGCTTCACCAGCGTTCTTCAGAATATTCAGCAGCGCCTGCCCCACCATTCGGCCATCGCACTTCTGCGTCGCCTTGGGCAGAGGTTCGGTCATGCTGACGACAATATCGGGCGCAGCGACGCGTTGGGCGAACACCGCCTCACGCAGCATTTCCGCCGGGTTCGCCTGAGCAAAGCGCGGCGCGGGCATACGGGCGAAGGACGAGAACTCATCGACCATCCGGCCGATATCGCCGACCTGACGGATGATGGTGTCGGTGCAGCGATCGAAGATTTCGACATCCTCGCCGATGCGCGCGCGGTATTTGCGCTTCAACCGTTCCGCTGACAGTTGGATGGGTGTCAGCGGGTTCTTGATCTCATGGGCGATACGGCGGGCCACGTCGCGCCAGGCGGCATTGCGCTGGGCCGTCACAAGGCGGGTAATGTCATCAAAGGTCAGCACCATCTCGCCGCCCTGCCCGCCCTCGATCCGCACCCGCAGACGCAGGGTTTCACCGTCGCGGCTGACGTCGATGTCTTCTTCGATATGCGCCTCTGCACGACGCACCAGGTCGCTAAGCTCAGGTGACAGCGCGCCCAGTTCGTGACCTAAAACCTCGGCCTCTTCGATGTGCAGAAGCTGCAACGCGCTTTCATTGATGGCCGAGACACGCCCCAGTCGGTCCAATCCAATCACGCCCGCACTGACCCCGGACAGGACGGTTTCGATGAATTTGCTTCGATCCTGCGCCTCGTCGCTGGCGGTTTTCAATGCCGTCTGCTGCGCCTGAAGATCGCCGGTCATGCGGTTGAAGGCTTCGGACAGGGTCGCAACCTCGGCAGGTGCGCCGTGACTGTCGACCCGCGCGGTGAAGTCGCCGCCCGCCACCTGTCCTGCCGCCTTAACCAGACGACCGATGGGCGCCGAGATGCTGCTGGCCGCCGACATGCCCAGCCAGACGGCTCCGACCAGCACCAGCAGCGCCGTCTCAAGATAGCTGAGGATGAAGGCCGACTGGATCCGCGCCCGGCTTTCCTGCGCCTCGCGATAGGCGACGATGGATTGGCTGGACGCGTTCATCCTGGCCACCAGCCCCTCTTGCAGTGGACGCACCAGATACAGATAGGCGTCGCCATAGGCAGGCAAGGCAATCAGCGAACGCACGGCGTCCGGGTGCTCCGTCACCTGCTGCGGCGGCTTTCCACCCTCGGCGGCCGCTTCCAGCTCAGAGCGCGGGGGCGCCAGATAGGGAGGCGCCTTCGCAGACTCTCCCCGCGCCAACACTTCGCCCTTGCTGTTGAGGACATAGACAGCTGGATAGCCGAACAGATCGCCGATCTGTTGCAGCGCGTCGTTAAATCGGATGCGATTGTCGAATAGCCCACGGGCACCAGTCAGCTGGTCCGCAATGATCACCAGGTCGGAATCCATGGTCCCGGACACGTCGTCGATATAGGCTCGGCCGACGATCGCGCCGTTTTCGACCGAAGCCTGGACGTTTTCACTGAACCACTGATCGACGCCGCGTGTGACCAACATGCCGAATACAAGCGCGATCAGCACCGCCGGGATCACCGCCACCATCGAGAACAGGGTGACAAATCTCAGATGCAGCCGCGAACCGGCTTCGTTGGTGCTTCGCGCCAGCGCCAGCACCCTGCGCCCAACCAGAAACGCAAGAACGCCGATCAGCACCAGATTGGCGACCAGGACATACAGAACCAGTTGGCTGGTCGACGAGCCTTCGCCTCCAGAAGTCGCGCCTGGCGCCACCGCGACCAGCCAGATGGCGGCCGCTGTGACGATGACAGCGATCAGATAGGCCAGACCAAACGCAGCTCTTGCGCGTTCGCTTTCCAACCGCCCCCAGAACGACTCATCGACCGACGCAGGGTCGGGCAGAGGCGTCACATCTGAAGGCGTATCCGTCATGCCACAGCAGTTACGCCCAGCTGTGTCCTATATTCAACATCAGACTTATCGGATTGCGGTAAATTCCGCCACCACAGCTCAGTTAACTCATCTTCGACGGCCGCCGGGTCATCCAGACGGCAAATTCTTGCCTTTGCCTCACGTCGGTGTTGCGGATCAGCCGGCCAGGGCGCCTGTTCAATGTACCAGCCAAGATGTTTGCGGAACATACGCAGGCCCAGCGGCATCCCATAGAAGGCGACCGACGCCCGCAGGTGTTCAATGACAATCGCCAGACGCATCTCGACGTCCGGCTCAGCCAGAGCCACGCCATCGATCAAAGCCCGTTCCAGGTGCGCCGCAAGCCACGGTCGCCCATAGACGCCGCGCCCCAGCATCAGGCCGTCCGCGCCAGACCGATCTAAAGCCTCACGCGCTTCATCCGCCGTGATAATGTCGCCATTGACGATGACGGGAATGCCCACCGCCGCCTTCACCGCGCCGACGGCATCCCAATCCGCCTGTCCGGTGTAGAATTGCTTTCGGGTGCGGCCGTGAACCGTCACCGCCTTGACGCCGATGTCCTCAGCACGTCTGGCCAGCTCGGCGGCGTTCTTGCTGTCGTCATCCCAGCCGAGACGCATCTTGACCGTCACCGGGCGGCTGGTCGCGGCGACCGCCGCCGCCATGATCTGACACGCCAGATCGGGTGTCCGCATCAGGGCCGACCCTGCCGCCGAGCCCGTTACCTCCTTGGCTGGACAGCCGAAGTTGAGGTCGACGATATCCGCGCCCGCTTTTTCCGCCATCCGTGCGCCCTCGCCCATCTGGTCCGGGTCGCGCCCCACCAACTGGATCACGGTCAGAGGCAGACCTGCCCCCACCGCCGCGCGACGCACTACATCAGGCCGCGCGCGCGCCAGTTCCTTGGCCGCCACCATTTCGGTCGCGACATAGGCGGCGCCCAGCTTGGAGGCCAGGACACGGAACGGCAGGTCGGTGATGCCAGTCATGGGCGCCATCAGCACCTGGCCGGGCACGGTCACATCGCCGATCTGTAAGGTCTTCGCCATTTCCGCCTTTCGCCGCATTGGCACGGGGTTCGTCAAGCCTGACAGCGCGGTTTGATGGTTTCACCGAAAAGCGCTGACCTTTTCAGCATCGCGCATTAGTAAGGCCGCCATGAGGTTTTCAGGCATTATCGTCGCGGCTGGTTCTGGCTCGCGCGCAGGTGGCGACAAGCAATGGCGCACACTGGGCGGCAAGCCCGTCCTGCGCTGGTCGGTCGAGGCCCTGCTGAACGCAGGCGCCGACGAAGTCGTCATCGTGGTTGCGCCGGGTCAGGACGCACGCGCTGCAGATGCTCTGATCGGATTGTCGAACTGGCGCGCCGTCGCTGGCGGGGCGGCACGCGCCGATTCTGTCCGTGCAGGCCTTTCCGCCCTGACGTGCGCGCCGGATCAGCCCGTGCTGATTCATGACGCCGCCCGCCCCTTGCTGTCCCAAGCCGTCATCGAACGTCTGCTGGCCGCTCTGGACACCGCCGACGGCGCCCTGCCCGCTCTGCCCGTGGCCGACAGTCTGCGTCGTGGCGAGAACGGTCAGATGGCGGGCGTTGTCGAACGCGACGGCCTGTGGCGCGCTCAGACGCCCCAAGCCTTCCGTAGACAGACAATCGAACACGCCTACGCCGCTTGGAGCAGCAGCGACGCGCCCACAGACGAAGCCGTCGTCGTCGAACGCAACGGCGGACGTGTTGCCCTGATCGAAGGCGACCAGCGCCTTATGAAACTGACCTACCCCGAGGATTTCGCTATGGCCGAGGCCCTGCTGCCGCGTCAGACCCGCATCGGCTCCGGCTATGATGTCCACCGCTGGGGGCCCGGCGGCTCAGTCTGGCTCTGCGGCGTCGAGGTTCCGCACGACCAGACCCTGATCGGCCATTCGGATGCGGATGTCGGGCTGCATGCCCTGACAGACGCGCTTCTGGGCGCAATCGCACAGGGCGACATTGGCGATCATTTCCCCCCCAGCGACCCGAAATGGAAGGGCGCGGCGTCCGACCGCTTCCTGCAGCACGCGGCCGATCTGGTGACCGCGCGCGGCGGCCGCATCATCAATGTCGACGTCACCCTGATCTGTGAACAGCCCAAGGTGAAACCCCACCGGCAGGCCATGCGTGAACGGATCGCCACCATTCTGGCCCTGCCCCTCGACGCCGTCAGCGTCAAAGCCACCACGACCGAGGGCCTGGGCTTCACAGGACGTGGCGAAGGCATGGCGGCTCAGGCCGTCGCCACTGTCGACATGCCCGCGTCACAGAGGCTTTAACGCGCCGCCAGCTTCCACTGACGCAGCAGCGATCCGAACAGATTGACGTAGTCATCCGTCCACGGACGAACGTCAGTTCGCTCCAGCGTTCGCCAGCGCCCATCCTCACGATAGGGCGCCAGCGCGGCTTCGGACTTGCCGATGATCAAGGCCTCCGTCGACGCCTCCGACATGCCCGGTCCGTCCTTCCGTTCGAAATAGATTTGGTGAAGGTTCGGCACATTCAACGCCTGCGCCGCCGCCTCTGCTGGCAGGGTGATCTCCAGATTTCGGTTCGACAGGTGCAGCACCGCGACGCCGTCGGGCTTCAGCAGGCGCAAATAGCCCTGGATCGCCTCGACCGTCAGAAGGTGGGTCGGCACGGCGTCAGACGTGAAGGCGTCGATGATCAGCAAGTCATAGGTTCCAGCCGGTTCACGCTCCATCGTCAGGCGCGCGTCGCCCAACACCGTGCGCACCAGCCCCTCGGCGCAGCCATTGATGAAGCTGAACCACTTGGGATCGCGCGACAGCCGATCCACCATCGGATCGATTTCGAAGAAGGTCAGCCGGTCTTCGGCGCGTTTATAGGCGGCCATCGCGCCTGAGCCCTGCCCCACCACGCCGATGACGGCGCCGTCAGGATGGCGTTCCTGGGTCTTCAGGGCCGACTGCCCCAGCGGCGTGGTCTTGGCGTAGTACAGCGTCGGGGCGCAGCGATGCGACGCCTCCATCGACTGCGCGCCATGCAGGGTCGTTCCGTGCATCAGCACATGAATACGGCCGCCCAAAGCTTGATCCTGCGTCGTCGCCACACGCATCACGCCAAAGAAGCTGCGCTCTGTCAGGTCCCAGTCATAGCCTCGCGCGATATGCAGGCCTGACCAGACCATGGCCGCCAGAACAATGGCGAACAACAGCGCCCGATCCCGCAGCAAGAAGGCAATCACAGCCGCAAGGCCCAGAATGCCCTGCGCAATCCGAGGCGTCTCGCCCGCCGGCACCAGCGCACGAAACTCGGGATTATAGCGCATGATCTCCAGCAGGATCGGCGGCGCCAGTGCGATGGCCAGCGCGCCGAGGAAACAGATGATCTGCCACCGCTTGAAGGCGTCACGGCCCCACGGTCGCAAAAGGACAGCAGCCACCAGGACGATGGGGTATTCCCAGACCATATTAAAGATGACCGGGGCGATCAGGGCGTTGAACACGCCCCCGACGACGCCGCCGAAGGACAGCAGCAGATAGAACTCGGTCAGCCGATCCGGCGCAGGACGCCGCTGCGCCAGACGCTGATGGCACATCAGGGCTGTGAAGAAGAAGGCCGTCAGATTGACGAAGAAGACCAACGCCCACTCGCCGGTGCGAAACGCGATCATGGCCGCGCAGAGGGCCGCCGCCGCGCCGTGGAACGCCAGCCCTATATGCGGCGGAATGATCGGCCGCGCCTGGAAGGCGATGACAAAGGTCAGCAGATAGAGCGCCAGCGGGATCACCCACAGGAAGGGCGCAGAGGCCACATCGGTCGACAGGTGGGCCGTTACACCCAGCATCAGGCTGGACGGCGCCGCCGCCAGCAGGACCAGCATTCCTTTTTCGCGCCACGCGATAGGCGCGCTGGCCGCCAGTTTCTCTGGCTCTGGGCTTGCGTCCGCGCGCCGCCGCCAGACCACCAAGGCCAGACCGACGACCATCAGCAGGAACAGGCCATAGCCCCCGCTCCATCCCCATCGCTGCCCCGACAGGCTGGCCAATGGCTCGATCAGGACCGGATAGGACAGCAAGGCCAGAAAGCTGCCTAGGTTCGATGCGGCATAGAGGACATAGGGGTTCTTGCCGTCGGCATAACCGGCCCGAACCCGCGCATACCAGGCCTGCAGCAGCGGCGCCGTGGCGGACAGGATGGCGAACGGCGCCCCGATCGACAGGGCCAGCGTCCCCAGCAGCCACGCCACCGGCGCCGCCGGATCGGGATCACCCAACAGACCGTTGATCTTCAGCGGCAGGAACAGGGCCGCCAGCAGTAGCAGCCCCACATGCACCATGACCTGGGTTCGGATCGACCCGATCCGCTGCAGCAGATGGGCATAGGCATATCCCGCCAGCAACGCCGTCTGGAAAAAGACCATCGAGGCGTTCCACACCGATGGCGAACCACCCAGCGTCGGCAGCACCAGCTTGGTCACCATCGGCTGCACGACAAAGACTAGACAGGCCGAGGTGAAGATGGCGACGGCGAACAGGATCGGCGTCGACCGATCCCGCTTCACTTGCGAACCTGGGGTTGGCGCATCCACGAAATCAGTCATGCCTCTGGTTAGAACCCGGTTCGGCGCTTATGAAAAGCAGATGCTTCCCGATGATATTCAGCAACTGGCGCAACAGATTGTCGCGGCCTCCATCGCGCAAGGGTTGATGCTGGCCACTGCCGAGAGCTGCACGGGCGGACTGGTCAGCACCGCCCTGACCGCTATTCCCGGCTCGTCATCCGCGCTCGACCGTGGCTTCGTGACCTACAGCAATGAAGCCAAGGCCCAGATGCTGGGTGTTCGTCAAACGACGCTGATGGCCCACGGCGCCGTGTCGGAAGAGACCGCGCGGGCCATGGCCGAGGGCGCGGTCGCCAACTCACGCGCCGAAGTAAGCGTCTCGGTGACCGGCGTCGCAGGACCAGGCGGCGGGTCGGATGACAAGCCCGTCGGGCTGGTGCATTTCGCGTCTCAGGGACCAAAGGGTCTGACGCACGTTGAAAAACGGTTCGGCGACATCGGTCGCGACGCTGTTCGGATGGCCAGCGTTCGCACGGCTTTGTCGATGCTGGCGGATCAGTTGGCGTGAACTCGCCCATCCTCGTCGATGCTCGAGGTCATCGCTGCCCAACGCCCAGTCTGAAACTTCAGAAGGCCATGGCTGAGGCGGGGCCCAATGCACGTTTCGTCCTGCTGGCCACCGATCCCATGGCGCGCATCGATGTGCCGTTCCTGATGTCGCAAAAGGCTGGACGACTTATCGAAATCGAGGAAGCCGACGGCGTCCTGCACATCACCGTCGAGAGCGGACCCGCGACACCCGGCGCTCCGACAGATTGACGACCTCTGCGGGCGCTTCGTCCGGCACACGCCGTGCCTTGTCCGCAAGCTCCATCTCGGTGGCGAAGGCGCCGCCATAAAAGATGGCGTTCACGTTCCACGACAGCCAGATCAACAGGACCACCACGGCGCCGACGGACCCATAGGTCGCGCCCAGCGGCGCAATCTGCTCCACATAGATGGCGCAGAGCCAAGACGAAACGACCGACATCAGGGTGGCGACCACGCCGCCCGTAATGGCCGGAACCCAGGCGACCGGGGTCGTGTGGCTCATCGCATACCGATAGAGCATGGTCAGGCCGATCACGAGGCCGATGGCGGGCAACACCGAATCGAACGGCATGAAACGGCCTTGGTCACTGACAGCACCCGCCGCATTGGCGGCATGCGCCATGATGCGAACCGTCACCACTGCGCCCGACACCACGGTGAACAGTGCAAAGGCGAAGACAGCGACAAAGAAGGCCAGCAGATTGAACTTGAAGAAGCCATGCGGCTCCGTCTCATCGTGAATAAGGTTCAGTCCCGCCAGCAGCGCTTTGAAACCTCGGTGCGCCGCATAGGCGCCGACCAACAGGGCGAACGCGCTTTGAGCCGACACCGTCCGCGCCGAGGCGTTGCTCAGCCTTGTGATCTCGCTCTGAAAGATGTTCTGCGCGGCGCTGGGCAACAGATCCGACAGGGCCGTCGCCTGGGCGCTGACCTCAGTGATCGACAGGCCCAGCTTGTAGAAACCGATCAGGATGGCGATGGCCGGAAATACGGCCAGCAGCGCAAAGAACGACACACCGCCCGTATAGAGCATCACATCGCGGCCCCAGCTGCGCGTGAAGGCCCGGACCGCAAGGCCGCCCCAGAACCTGGGCGCCTTCAGCACCGATCGGGTCAGATTGTCACTCAAGCCGGTCCCCACAACCGTTACGCCAAGCGGCGGAAACTAACGGATTCCTGCGCTCAAGGAAGTCGCAACCGCGTGAATGTTCCCGTATTGAGACGTTCGTCCACGACATAACTTCCTTAAGCTTGGCATTCCTATGGTCCGCACGCGGTCCAGACGGTATGGGCGCTTCAGGACGGGGGCGTCCCATGGAGACGATCTGCTTGGCTTTCGACGCGCGTGTATTGATCCTGGCGGCCGATGACGGTCGGATCGGGCCGCTGGCCGAGGGACTGGATGCGCTGGGATGGCGCACCGTCACCGCTCGCGATCTGGATTCCGCCGTCGCCGCGCTGCAGGACTTCCCGATAGAAGCCGCGCTCATCGACATGGCCTGCTTTGCGCCGGACGCCGCCCTGCGCCTGCGCGCCGCCGCCCAGCCGCGCCGCCTTGCGGTCCTTGCTGTCGGCGCCACACCTGATTCCATCGCGGGCGCCGATCTGGTCATGTCCACGCCGCCGCACCCGGCGCAGGCCGCCCTGCGGTTGGAGCAGTTGGTCCGGGCCTCCATCGCCGAAGAGGAATACGAACTCCGCACCACGACCTTCTCCCTGCGCGGCGTCGACCTGAACGCCAGCCGGGAGAATGAAGCGCCGTTGCGTGTTCTGGCGGCGGGTTCTGCTGACCGGCGTTTTCTGGCCCTGTCCAACCTTTTGACCGCTCAGGGCGTCGAAGTGATCGCTGCGCCCACGCCCTACACCGCCTTCGACTATCTGCACGAAAGCCCTTTTGACGCCGCCGTCCTGTGGGGCGCCGAGGACCATGCCCCCGCCCTGTCAATCGCCTCGGGCATGAAGCGGAACACCCGCCTCTATCACATCCCGCTGATGCTCTATCTGCGCGGCGACACCGAGATCAGTCTGTCAGAACTGTTCAATCGTGGTTTTGCCGATGTCTCGGCCGCAAATACGCCAGAGGATGAAACGGCGGGGCGTATTCTGGCGTTGGCCGCCGCACACCGTCGCCATCTGGCCATCCGCCGCGCGCTGGACTCAGTACGCAGCCTGGACGTTATGGATCCGACGACAGGCCTGTTCACACCTGAACTGTTCGCAGCACACCTGGGGCGCATCGCCGACGGCGCTCGCGCGCGCCGCCGCCCCCTGTCGGTTTGCGTCCTGCGTGTTCGAGAAAATGAGGCTGTCACCTGGGCGCGCCAGGGGGGCTGGCTGGACCGCGCCATGCCTCAGATCGGGGCGATGGTTTCACGCTTGGTCCGCATAGAGGACACGCCTGCCCGTCTGGCCAAGGAAGTCTTCGCCCTGGCTCTGCCCGCCACCCATGCTGCACAGGCGCGGCTGGCGGCCGAACGGATCGCCGCAGTCATCGGCTGCACCGCCTTCGACGCCGGTTCCGACCGTTCGCCGTTTGTCGCCGAGTTCGATGTCGGCGTCGCGGAAATGCGCGACGGCGAAGCCCCCGGCGCCCTGCTGGAGCGCGCGTCCGCCGATTTGTTCGAACAGACGCGCTAGGTCTAATCGACATTCAACCCCAAACCGTCATTCCGGGGCGTCCGTAGGACGAACCCGGAACCCAGGAGGCCCGCAATACGGCGTCGAGTAAGTCTAGCAACGGCGCCGTAGCCCTGGGTTCCGGGTTCTTCGCTTTGCTCAGCCCCGGAATGACGACCTGAGATTTCGGTCGACTGAATGTCGATTAGCCCTGGTCGCGCTGTAGCGGAAGCTTAAGCCCCCGCCACCCGCGCCAGATCGGCCGTGATCCGTTCCGCCACCTTCAGTCGATCTTCCGCCGTGGGCCAATCGCCCGACACCACGATCTTCTGATCCGGCCTGATCTTCCAGAACGCCTGATTCTTTTGGATCAGCCCCACCAGCCCGATCGGGTTGGGGAAGGCGTTGTTCCGCAGCGTCAGCACCGCGCCGCGCGGCCCAATATCGATCTTTTCGATACAGGCCTTGCGGCAGTTGGCCTTGATCCCGACGATCTTCAGCAGTTGCTGCGCCTCATCCGGCAGCGGGCCGAACCGGTCGATCAGTTCAGCAGCCAGGGCTTCGCGGTCCTCGGCCTGTTCGGCGTCGGACAGGCGGCGGTATAGGCTCAAGCGAACATTCAGGTCTGGAACATATTCCTCTGGAATCAGGACAGAAGCGCCGACATTGATCGACGGCGACCAACCACGATCCACCGACCCCGCTTCTCCGTTCTCACGAAGCTCGGCAACGGCATCCTCCAGCATCTGCTGATACAGTTCGACGCCGACTTCGCGGATATGGCCGGACTGTTCGTCACCCAACAGATTGCCGCCGCCGCGCTGGTCCAGATCGTGGCTGGCCAGTTGGAAACCGGCGCCCAGATTATCCAGCGACTGCAGCACCTGAAGACGTCGTTCTGCTGACAGGGTCATCGGCTTGACCGGATCGGTGGTCAGATAGGCGAAAGCCCGCGCCTTGGACCGCCCCACCCGTCCCCGGATCTGGTAAAGCTGGGCCAGGCCGAACATGTCGGCACGGTGCACCACCAGCGTATTGGCCGTTGGAATATCCAGCCCGCTCTCAACGATCGTGGTCGAGACCAAGACGTCGTATTCCCCGTCGTAGAAGGCGCTCATCACCTCCTCCAACTGGGTCGCGCTCATCTGACCGTGGCCGACGACGAACTTCACCTCTGGCACCTGCTCGCGCAGGAACTTCTCGATGGCCGGCAGGTCCTTCAGGCGCGGCGCCACATAATAGGCCTGACCGCCGCGATACTTCTCGCGCAGCAGGGCCTCGCGCACCAGCACCGGATCCCACGGCGTCACATATGTCCGCACCGCCAGACGGTCGACCGGCGGCGTGGCGATGATCGACATTTCGCGAATGCCCGACAGGGCCATCTGCAGCGTGCGCGGGATCGGCGTAGCCGTCAGGGTCAGTAGGTGAACATCGGCCCGCAGGGTTTTCAGCTTCTCCTTATGCTTGACGCCGAAGTGCTGCTCCTCGTCCACGATCACCAGCCCCAGATCGCGGAACCCGACCTGCTCCGACAGGACCGCATGGGTGCCGACAACGATCTCGACCGAGCCATCCTTCAGGCCTTGGCGCGTTTCCGACGCCTCCTTGGAGCCCACCATCCGCGACAGCTGCCGCACCTTCACCGGCCAGCCGGCGAAGCGCTCGGTGAAGGTCTTGAAGTGCTGGCGCGCCAACAGGGTCGTCGGCGCCACAATCGCCACCTGCTGCCCCGTCATGGCCACCACAAACGCCGCCCGCAGCGCCACCTCGGTCTTGCCGAAGCCGACGTCGCCGCAGATCAGGCGATCCATCGGCGTGCCCTTGCCCAGGTCTTCCAGAACGTCGCCGATGGCGTTCAACTGGTCGTCCGTCTCCTCGTAGGGGAAGCGGGCGCAGAACTCGGCGAACAGGCCGGACGGCGGAACTACAGCCTCGGTTTCCCGCAACGCACGTTTGGCCGCCAGCGCGATAAGCCCCTCGGCCATCGCCCGCAGACGTTCCTTGGCCTTGGCCTTGCGCGCCTGCCATCCAGCGCCGCCCAGCCGGTCGAGCTGCGCGCCATCAGAATCCGAGCCGTAGCGGGTCAGAAGGTCAATGTTTTCAACCGGCAGATAGAGCTTGCTCTCACCGGCGTACAACAACTCCAGACAGTCGTGCGGCGCCTGCTGGATATCCAACGTCTTCAGCCCCTCATATCGCCCGATGCCGTGATCCAGGTGCACAACCAGATCGCCGGTCGTCAGGGCCGAGGCTTCCGCCAGGAAGTTGGAAGCACGGCGCTTCTTGCGTGGGCGCGCCAGACGGTCGCCCAGAATATCCGTCTCACAGATCACCGCCACATCGTCGGTGACGAAACCATGCTCCACCGGCAGGACGCCGCGCAGATAGATGTCCTTTGGCGCATTCTGGACATCACTCCAGTCGCGCACGGCGATGATATGATCCAGTCCGTGATCCGCCAGCATGGTCGCCAGACGGTCCGACGAACCCTCGGTCCACGACGCGAACAGCACCCGCTTGCCTTCGCTTTTCAGCATCTGGGCATGGGCGGCGACGGCCTCGAACAGATTGACGCTGTCCTGCGCCCGTTCGGCGGCGAAGGTGCGGCCCAGCCGTCCGCCTGCATCCTCTCCACCCGTCGAGAAGGGGGTGAACCGCCGCACCGCGCGTCCGGCCAGCGCCTGGTTCCAGTCGCCTGCATCCAGATACAGCCGTTTCGGCGGCAAGGCGCGATTGGCGCTGGCGTTCCCCTTGGTCTTGGCGGCCTCTGCCCGCGCCTCATAGGCGTCGGCAACCAGATCCCAACGCTCACTGCGCGCCGTCTCGACCTGATTGTCCAGAAACACCTGCGCCTGATCCGGCAGATAGTCGAACAGGGTGTCCAGCCCGTCGTAGAACAGCGGCAGCCACTGCTCCATGCCCTGACGTCGCGCCCCCTCGCTGATCGTGGCGTAAAGAGGATCGTCCCCTGGTGCCCCGAACAGGTTCAGATAGCCAGTGCGGAACCGCGAGATGGCTTCCTTGTCCAGCAGGGCCTCGGACACAGGCGCCAGGGCCACGGCCTTCATCTGCCCCGTCGAACGCTGCGTCTCGGGATCAAAGGTGCGGATCGATTCCAGTTCGGAACCGAACATGTCCAGGCGCACCGGCTCGGCGAATCCGGGCGGGAAGACATCCACCACCCCGCCGCGCACAGCGAACTCGCCGCGTTCGGAAACAGTCGAGGCGCGAACATAGCCGTTGGCGGCGAAATATCGCTCCAGCGCCTGGATATCCAGATCATGACCAACCTTGGCGTCAAAGCCCGCCAGTGTCGTCACCGACTTCGGCGGCGTGCGCTGCATGGCCGCCGACACCGTCGTCACCACCAGAATCGGGCCGTCGCCCGGCTTGCGCTGCGCCAACCGCGTCAGGGTCGCCATACGTTGTGCGGCAATCCCGGCTGTGGGGCTCAGCCGGTCATAGGGCAGACAGTCCCATGCCGGATATTCCAGCACTTCAATATCTTGAGTGAAAAACTGAAACGCCTGAGCGAACGAAGCAGACCGCTGATAGTCCCGCGTCACAAACAGGCCGACGCCGCCTGACGCCTTGACCCGTTCTGCGACGATCAGGGCGTCCAGACCTTCCGGCGCGCCGCCCAGTTCGGCGTCGGTCCGATGCACCTGCGCGTCCATCAGCCGATCCCCTTGCTGACCTCGGCGGCCACATGCGCACGCATGAAGGCCCGCACCTTGGCCATCACCGGCGTCTCGAACTCGGGCGGCGTCGGGTCACGTTCGATAATCCAGCCGTAAAGCCACTGATCCTCTTCGTTGATCAGCCGCTCATACTCATCCAGTTCGGCGTCGCTCAGGGTCGGCGCAACCTGATCCGAGAACGGGCCCAGCACCATGTCGGCCTCACGGAAGCCCCGCCGCCATGAGCGGAACTGGATGCGGCCCAGCCGCTGCTTGCGTTCAGGGGTCATTTCGTCGCCACTTTCGCTTTGGGGACGCGCGTCGATTTCGGCCACAAGAATCCTTGCCCGGTCCAGACTTTCAAACAGGTTGGGTCAAATAGCGTCCCCGGAGCCACTTCGCCACCCGTGATGGTCACGCTATGTTCACGGCGATGCGTCCGCAGATTCTCTTTCCCCTGTTCGCCGAGGTCTCCACCCTGAAGGGTGTGGGGCCGCGCGTCCTGCCGCTGGTGCAGAAGGTCGCGGGGCCATTGGTGCGCGATCTGGCCTTCCTCAGCCCCTCCGGCGTCATCGTGCGCCGCCCGATGGAGGCCGCCACCGCCGTCGATGGCGAGGTCGGCATCTTCGAGGTGACCATCGACCGGATGTTCGTGCCCAGCCGTCCCGGCGCACCGCTGAAAGTGCGGGCCAGCGATCCGACCGGCTTTGTCCATATGGTCTGGTTCGGCGGCTCACCCCAGCATGTGGACCGCCTGTTGCCGCGCGGCGAGACCCGGCTGGTGTCCGGCAAGGTCGAACGCTTCAACGGCGAGGTCCAGATCGTCCATCCCGACATCGTGACGGTGGACAAGGCCGCGGACATCCCGTCGTCAGAACCCGTCTATCCGGCGACCCAAGGCCTGACCTCACGCCAGTTGCGCAAACTGGTTCAGACCGCCCTGCCCGCCGCGCCCGACCTGCCGGAATGGCAGGACGCCGCATGGCTGAAGAAGCAGAACTGGCTGGGCTGGCGCGCGGCGCTGGACGCCCTGCACGCCCCCGCTGGCGAACCCGACCTGACAGCCGACGCCCCTGTGCGCCAGCGATTGGCCTATGACGAGTTTCTGGCGCACCAGCTGGCCTTGGCCCGTCGTCGTCGCGCACGCGAAATCAAGCTCGCCCCCGTCATCACGCCCGGTGCAGCGTCCGAACATCTGCTTCAGGCCCTGCCCTTCCAACTGACCAATGCTCAGGCTCAGGCGGTCGCCGAAATCCGTCGCGATCTGGCGTCCGGCCAGCAGATGGGGCGGCTGCTGCAAGGCGATGTCGGATCGGGAAAGACCGCCGTCGCCGCCCTGGCTCTGGCGGACGCGGCCTCCAGCAGCTTCCAGTCCGCGCTGATGGCGCCGACCGAAATCCTGGCCCGCCAGCATTTCGAAAAGCTCGGTCCATTGCTGGAGGCGGCTGGCGTCACTGCCGTCCTGTTGACCGGACGCGACACCAGCGCCCAGAGGCGTGAGAAACTGGCCGCCCTCGTCTCGGGCCAAGCTCAAGTCGCCATCGGGACCCACGCCCTGTTCCAGGACGCCGTGCGGTTCGACCGGCTGGCCTTGGCCGTCATCGACGAACAGCACCGTTTCGGCGTCAACGAGCGCCAGCGGCTTCAGGCCAAGGGCGACCCGCGCATCGGCGCCGTCCATCTGCTGACCATGTCGGCGACCCCCATCCCGCGCACGCTGGAACTGACCCAGTATGGCGAACTGGAGGTCAGCCGCCTGACCGAAAAACCACCCGGCCGCACGCCGGTCACGACCGCCGTCCTGCCTTTGGCCCGTATCGGCGAGGTCGCCGCACGCCTGAAAACCGCTGTCGAAAGCGGCGCCCAAGCCTATTGGATCTGTCCTCTGGTCGAAGAATCCGAAGCCATCGACCTCGCCGCCGCCGTTGACCGGGCCGACGACCTTCGCCGCTTACTGGGGATCGAGGTCGGGCTGGCTCACGGCCAGATGCCGGGCGCCGAGCGAGAGGCGGTCATGGCCGACTTCGCGGACGGCCGTATCCCCGTTCTGGTCGCCACCACGGTCGTCGAGGTCGGCGTCGACGTGCCCAACGCCTCGATCATGGTCATCGAACACGCCGACCGTTTCGGCCTGGCCCAGCTTCACCAGTTGCGAGGACGCGTCGGACGCGGCGCCAAGGCCAGTTCCTGCATCCTGCTGTATGGCGGTCAGGACGGCGCGCTGGGTGAAACGGCCAAAGAACGTCTAGAGACCCTGCGCCGCACCGAGGACGGCTTCGTCATCGCCGAAGAGGATTTCCGCCTGCGCGGCGGCGGCGACCCTCTGGGCCTGAAACAGAGCGGCTTCCCCGCCTACCGTTTCGCTGATCCGATCAAGCACCGCACGCTGATGCTGGCGGCCGCCGACGACGCCCGCCTGATCATGAACCGCGATCCCGACCTGACCTCAGAACGCGGTCAGGCGGTGCAGGTGCTCGAAGAACTGTTCGACTGGAAAAGCCATAAGTCTGGCGCGGACTAAACCTCACTGAGTCCAAGAGGGTGCAATCCCGAACCACCCCTTGCCTCACCCGATTTCATGGCTTCATTCTCGGGCATCCCGTAGGCTGCGCACGCAATTGAGGTCGAACCGGCATTGAGATTGCTGAACTTTTCAATCGTTTGGTGCAATCAACCCGACAGTCTTCCACGGCGTGTTAGACTCTTAGTCTGGTCTTTGAAATCGCCGCCGAATTGCACCATTGCACTGTTTTTCAGAGTGCAACTTGCAGCGCCCAAAAGAGGGTCACTCTTAGCTGACGACCCTGCTCCAGCCATCGAACGCTACTTCAACATTTGAAGGAACTATCGACGATAGTTCCTTGTAATCCATGTCGATGTGCAGGTTCGTCAGGATCGCCTGTTCAACATCGGCGGCGGCGATCCATTCCAGCGCCCGATCAAGATGAGCATGGGTCGGATGTGGGGTATATCGCAAAGCGTCCACGATCCAGACCTGACAACCCGCCACCGCCGCAAGTGCAGCCTCATCCAGATCGGACACGTCGCTTGAATAGGCCACATCGCCCAGCCGATAACCGACTGAGCGGATCGGACCGTGCGCCTGATCGAAGGTGATGACCGGCACAGCCCCGCCCGCCCCCTCAACCGACCAGGTCGTCCCATGCGGCGGAATGATCTGCCCATCCAGCAGCGGCGGATAACCAAACTTGGTCTCAAAGATGTAGTCGAAGCGGTGGGTCAGCGAGGCATGGGTCACCGCATCCATCCACGCCGGTATCCGCTTCCTGTTTCTCGCAGCAAAAGTACGCAGGTCGTCGATGCCATGCGTCTGATCAGCGTGATCGTGGGTGTAGAGCACCGCATCAATATGCCGGGTTCCGCTCGCCAGCATCTGCTCGCGCAGGTCTGGCGAGGTGTCGATCAGGACGTTGGTGGCGCCGTCCGGCCCAGTCTTCCTCGCCAGCATCGAGCACCGCGTGCGCCGGTTTTTTGGCTCAGTGGGATCGCAAGCGCCCCAATCCCCATCGCCGCGCGGCACTCCGCCCGATGATCCGCTGCCCAGGATGACGACTTCAAAGCTCATGCCGGTCTCGGTATCCGGTCAAAAAGGCTGAAAAAGGCTTCGGTGGTGCGTTGATCCGCTTCTTGCGCGCTCCAGCCCCGGATTTCAGCCAGCTTGTCCAGCACATGACTGACATAGGCGGGCTCGTTCCGTCGTCCGCGATGCGGGATCGGCGCCAGATAGGGGCAGTCCGTCTCTACGATGATCCGATCGGCAGGCATGTCGCGAATGACCGCCCGCACGTCCTCCGCCGCCTTGAAGGTGGCGATGCCGGACACCGAAAACCACGCGCCCAATTCCGCAGCAATCACCGCCAGTTCCGAACCGCTGGTGTAGCAGTGCATCAACATGCGAAACGGCCCGGCGGCATATTCCTCGCGCAGGATTTCGCCCATCACCTCATCGGCCTCGCGGGTGTGAATCACCAACGGCAACCTCGTCTCGCGCGCCGCCTTCACATGCTGACGGAACACCGCCGCCTGAATATCGCGCGGGCTGAAGTCATAGTGAAAATCCAGGCCGCACTCACCGATCCCGACCACCTTGGGCCGCTGCGCCAGTTCGATCAGAGTCTGCGCCGTGAGGTCCGGCGCATCCTTGGCCTCATGCGGATGGACGCCGACCGTGCACCAGATGTCGTCGTGCGCCATGGCGATGCCGTGCGTCGCCTCGAACGTCGTCAGCTTGTCCGAAATCTCGACCATCAACTGGACGCCCGCCGCCCGCGCGCGTTCGATGACCGCATCGCGATCCTCGTCGAATTGAGGTGCGTGCAGGTTCACATGGCTGTCGATCAGCATTCAGCCCAGTCTCTCTTCTTGCGCCCGCGTCCGCCGCAGGTCAGCCAGCGCCCCCGCTAGCACATCGCCCCGATCAAGATTTAGCCCGGCCGCCCGATCCGGCAACGGCTGCAGCCGTTCCCACAGTTCAGCCCAACGGTTGCCGCGTCCCGGCCCGCTGTTCAGCGCCCGCATCCGCACCGCTGCGATCAACCGCTCCATAAGGGTCTCGAAACGCTCCTGCCCTTCCGCCCCGCGAAACTTGTCGGCAATGGACAGAGCCTCGGCCCGGTCGATGTCGCCCTCGACCCACTGACGCGCCAGTTGATCCATCTCGAACGTGGCTCCCGCCGCCAGGGCAAGGGCTGCGCCGGGCGACCCACCCGCCATTGCGGCGGCGTGTTGGGCATCTTCCAAATCCACGCCGGTGCGGTTCCGCACCAGACTTTCCAGACGATCCGGCGTCCAGATGGGGAAACTCAACCGACGACACCGCGACCGGATCGTCGCCAGCAAACGCCCCGGCGCATGGGTCACCAAAAACAGAACCCCGCTCTCAGGCGGCTCTTCCAAAATCTTGAGCAAGGCATTGGCGGCGTTGATATTTAGGTCGTCGGCTGCATCAATGATGGCCACCCGGTGCTGCGCCTGAGACGGGCTCTTGGAGAAGAACTCCGGCAGTTCGCGCGACTGGTCGACCGAGATCGACTTCTTGACCTTGCCCCCCTCGACCAGACGCTCAAGCACCAGCAGATCAGGGTGCGACTGGGCCGAGATCAAGCGGCTGACCGGATCGTCCCGCCGCGCACCCAAGGGGCCGCGCGCCGGATCAGGCGCAGCGCCCAGCAGACGCCGCGCGGCGCGATAGGCGAAGGTCGCCTTGCCCGTTCCCTCAACCCCACACAGCAGCCAGGCGTGGTGCAACCGCCCCCGTTGCCAGGCATCCAGAAACGCCTCTTCCGCCGCCGTATCAGGGATCAGATCGAACCGGTCGCGGGGGTGTTCGTCGCTCACAGCAGCCGGTCCTGAACGGCGCGCCAGACCCGGTCCTCGACCTCTTCCAGCGTGCCGACTGCGTCGATCAGAACGCAGCGCTGGGGGTTGGCCTTCACGATGCGCAGGAAGCCCTCGCGCAGCCGCTGATGGAACTCCAATCCCTTGGACTCAAACCGCGTCTCAAACAGCCCCCGCCCGAAGGCGCGTTCCAGACCGACCTCGACCGGCAGGTCAAACACCAGCGTCAGGTCCGGCTGATCCGCGCCGACCACGCCCGCATCAATCTGTTCGATGAAGCTCTGCGCCACGCCGCCGCCTGCGCCCTGATAGGCGCGGCTGGAATCGGCGAACCGGTCACAGATCACCCAGTCGCCAGCAGCCAGCGCTGGCCGGATCGTCTGCTCCAGATGGTCAGAACGCGAGGCGTACATCAGCAGGGTCTCGGTCATGGCCGACCACGGCTCTGCTTCCGTGGCCACGACCAGATTGCGGATCACCTCCGCCCCCTTGGAGCCGCCCGGCTCTCGCGTGCGGATTACGCCGCGTTCGCCCAGCACAGGCTGAAGCCGCGCCAGAAGCCGCCCGACCTGCGTCGACTTGCCGGCGCCCTCGCCGCCCTCAAAGGTGATGAATTTTCCACTGGTCACGCGCGCACAATGGCGACCGCGGCGCGGGAGGCAAGCCTTACCGGCTGGATATCAACAGGGCGTCGGCATATCCCCGCGCCACAACGGCCTGACGGGCGTTTTCGGCGGCGGTTGCATCGTCCCACGGGCCGACGACAACGCGATACAGCTCTCGCCCACCACTGTTCATCGGCTGAACCGTCGCACGATCCCCCAGTCGGCCAGCGATTCGGCGCGCGGCCCGCTGATCGGCGAAGGCCCCTGCCTGCACCCAGACGCCCCCCGCCTGGGCTACCGGAGTCGGCGCAACTACTGACGGCGGCGATGCAGCAGCCGCGATCGCGTATGGCACGGGCTGCGAGGCAGGCGGGGTCCACGCAGGTCGCGCCTCAGCCTGTTGAAGCACCACACCGCCGCCCAGGCGTGGCGCATGCCCCAGATAACGAACTCTCACACGCCCAACGCCTTGAGAGATCATGCCCAGTTCCTGCGCGGCGCCGCGCGACAGGTCGATGATCCGACCATCCACGAACGGCCCGCGATCATTAAGACGCACGACGACCCGACGGCCATTGTCCAGATTTGTCACTTCGACCAGTCCGGGCAATGGCAGGGTCTTATGCGCCGCCGTCAGTTCATGCATGTTAAAGCGTTCGCCGGTCGAGGTCGGTCGCCCGTTGAAGGCGTCGCCGTACCAGGAGGCCATGCCGACTTCTTCGTAGTTCGGCTGCTCCTTGGGCGTGTACCAGCGTCCGCGCACCTGATAGGGGCGCATCGTGCCTGAAACGATCGGCGCAGGGTCATTAACGACGGGAATAGCACCGCCGCCGCGTCCACCACCAAAGGTCGAACACGCGGCCAGAAGCGAAAACAGCCCTAAAATCAGGGCGCTGCGCATTAATCTCACAGCTGTCATCGGCACGCCTCGTCATAATCGTGGAAAACAGCGTGACAGAAGACATTTCCGCTTTGGTTAATGAGCCGTTCGCCTGCTATGGCGTTCGCCCGACCGAGCGCAGCCGGTAAGGAAGTGTGGCCGAGTGGTTTAAGGCACTGGTCTTGAAAACCAGCGACGGTGAGAGCCGTCCGTGGGTTCGAATCCCACCGCTTCCGCCAGCCGCCCTCGTCTAACCCGCCACGAGTTCGATCCTGGGGTGTTCGGCGATGATTTCCAGCACGATCTCAAAATAGGTTGGCCCTTCTCCGCTTTCTAGCTTGGCGAGCAGGGCTTCGATCTGGCCCACGTTGAAAATGTCTGGGTGTTTCAGCTTGTCGCGATAGAACCGCCGCGTCGTGTCCAGGCCCAAAGCAGCGCGGCTTTTGTCCATATGGGTCCAGATCAACACGACCGGCTCCTCGCTTTTGGCTGCGCCGTAGCCGCCATAGAACATGTCGTTCAAGGCATCGAGGCTAATGCCCAGTTTCCAGTTTTCATCGCTCATAAAGACGCGGTTGATCTCGTCATAGAATGACGGGATGTCGTGGATGCGGGCGCCTTCGATGGTCAGGCTGTGCGTCACGATGCGTTTCCGTCCTTGCGCGGTGACAAGCATCGCGACTGTCGCCGGAAATCAGTTACGCCTGCGTGAAAATATGCTGCGCGAAATGCCAGTGCCGGGCCGCCAGCAAGCTCACGCCAACAATCACGCCGGCCAGAGGCGAGAATATGATGATGCGCCGACACCGATGCATCCAATAGACGGCCTCGCCCAAAGCGATCGCCAGCAACATATCCGCCCCCGCGAAATGGTTGACCTCTATTGATAGGACGGCACCCCAAGCGGACGACCGCAATTTTAAGTGTCGGCATGGTTTGCCAAATTTGTTCGTCACCGAATAAACGACAGCGTCACGCTACGCACGGTTGACTGTCCAGCCACCGCCGTTATGGCTGGCAAATTCCCATGCGCGTCCCCTCTAATCATGCAGGATAGGGCTAGGCCCTCCGACGAAGCCCTGCTTCAGGCGCATGATCGCCTGTTGCGCGAGGATTCATTCCAGTTCGACCGCGTCGGCTATCAGCCGCCGAAGGTTCCGCAGTGGATGCACTGGCTGCGCGATACGCTTGAAACCATTGCACCTTTCCTGAAGTGGGTGCTGTGGATCGGGCTGGCCTTGCTCGCGGCAGCGATAGTTTACGCGATTATCCGCGAAATCCTTCGGCTGCGTGCGCCCCGCGCCAAACCGGTCAAGCCGAAGGCGCAGGTCGAAACCGAATGGCGCCCCGACGCCCAGACCGCGCGCGATCTGCTGGCGAGCGCAGACGCCCTGGCGGCGGACGGTCATTACGCCGAAGCTGCACACCTGCTTCTTCTTCGCAGTGTGGAGGACATCGGCAAGCATCAGCCGCGCGCCCTGCGCATATCCCTGACAACGCGCGAGATCGCCGGTTTGACATGCCTGCCTAACGCAGCACGTCCCGCCTTCATGAACATCACCCAAGTGGTCGAACGCAGCCTGTTCGGCGGTGCAGCCGTCGATGCCGAAGATTTCACCAACTGCCGCCGCGCCTATGAAGCCTTCGCCCTGCCGGAGGGCTGGCGAGCATGAGCCGAACAGCCCGCGCCTCCAGCGGCGCCTTTTCCCCCATCACCATGATCGTGGTCCTGATCATCGGCGTTTTGTCGCTGGCCGGCGTTGGCATCCTGTCTGCCTATTCGCCAGAGTTGAAGTCCGGCAATGACGGCGGCGGCCATGCGCTGTCGAAATCCTCGACCGGCTTCGGCGCACTGGCGTTGCTATTGCGCGACCTTGGCGTACCGGTGGTGATGAACCGCGGCATCCTGAGCGACGCCTCGGACGACAGCCTGCTGGTTCTGACCCCGTCAGCCGAGACCAAGCCGGATCAGGTCGAGGATATTATCCACTATGGCGCGACCCTGATCGTCCTGCCTAAGTGGTCCTCCATGCCGGTGGCCGACCATGAAGGCTGGGTTCGCACGCTTGGCGCCCTGCCGACGACCACCAGTCTTGCCCCTCTGCCCGATGAAATGCGCAAAGCAACGACGCTGAATAGCGGCCAAGGGCCTTCGCAGATCGCTCTGCGACGCCCTGACGGCGTGTCGTTTGGAAAGCCTGTTTCGATCGACGGGCTGCGCACCATCACTGGCCAGGCGTGGATCCCTGTCATCGTGACGCAGCAGGGCGATGCGGTTCTGGCCATGCATCGCGAAACCCGGACCTATGTCCTTGCTGACCCTGACCTTCTCGACACGTCAGCGCTGAAGTCCATGGCGGGCGCGCGCACTGCGGTCGACCTGATCGAGATCGTGCGGCCGCAGGGATCACCTGTGGTGTTCGACTTGACGCTTCATGGGTTCCAAAGAACGCGCAGCCTGCTGCGTTTGATGCTTGAGCCGCCGCTGATCGGCCTGACCCTGATCCTTGCCGCTCTGGCGGTGCTGGCCGGGTTACAGGCCGCCGTGCGGTTCGGGCCTGCGCGCGACCACGCCCGCGTCATCGCCCTAGGCAAACGCGGTCTGGCCGACAACACCGCCGGGCTGGTGCGGCTGGCCAAGCGCGAACACCATATGGCCGCGCCCTATGCCCTGTTGATCCGCGCCGCCGTCGCCCGCGCCATCGGTGCGCCGCGCAATCTGAGCGACGCCGAGTTGAACGCCTTTCTTGACCGCGTCAGCCGCACGACCGGATCGAACACGACCTATTCCGCCCTGGCCGAACGCGCCAAGGCGGCCAAGACCCCCGGCGACCTGATGCAGGTGGCCGGCGACCTCTACCGCTGGAACCAGGAGCTGACCCGTGCACGTCAATGAGGTGAAAGCGATCGCCGATCGCATCCGCACCGAGATCGCCAAGGCGGTCGTCGGTCAGGACGGCGCCGTCGACCTGTTGCTGACCGCCCTGTTCGCGGGCGGCCACGTCCTGCTGGAAGGTCCGCCCGGAACCGCCAAGACCCTGCTGGCCCAGGCCTTCGCCCGCGCTGTGGGTCTGGACTATGGACGCATTCAGTTCACGCCCGACCTGATGCCCGGCGACATCATCGGCTCCAACCTGTTCAACTTCCAGACCTCAGCCTTCACCCTGACGCGCGGTCCGATCTTCTGCGAACTGCTGCTGGCCGATGAGATCAACCGCACCCCGCCCAAGACCCAGGCCGCCCTGCTTGAAGCCATGCAGGAGCGCCACATCACCATCGATGGTCAGGCCCACGCCCTCAGCAAGCGGTTCACCGTCGTGGCCACCCAGAACCCCATCGAACAGCAGGGCACCTATCCCCTGCCAGAGGCCCAGTTGGACCGCTTCCTGTTCAAGCACGTCCTGGCCTATCCGTCGCTGGAGCAGGAACGCGCCATCATCGCCGCGCATGGTTCGCGCACCGGCCAGATGGATCCCGTCGCTCTGGGCGTCGAAGTCGTCGCAGACGCCGCGACCATTGACGCCGCCGTGGACGCCGTCGCCGATGTGCGTCTGACGGATGAGGTCATCGGCTATGTCGCCGATCTGGTCCGCGCCACGCGGGATTCGGCGGATGTGGACACTGGCGCTTCGCCACGCGCAGCCGCCATGCTGGCGGTCGCCGCCCGCGCCCGCGCCGCTCTGGACGGGCGCGACTATGTTATTCCCGACGATGTAAAACTGCTGGCGCTTCCTGCCCTGCGTCACCGTCTGGTCCTGTCACCCGCCGCTGAAATCGAAGGCCGTCGTGTGGATCAAGTTCTGGCCGGTCTGGTCGAGCGGGTCGCGGCGCCCCGGTGATCTATCCCACGCGGCGAGCGGTGATTGTGATGGGCGCAGGCGCACCTGTCGCGCTGCTGGCCGGCGTGCTGACGCCTGCCGGTTGGCTGGCTGGCCCGATCTGGATCGTCGTTCTCTTCGCCTTGATCGTTATCGACGCCCTTCGCGCCGGATCACGCACGGGGCTCAGCCTCGACACGCCTGAACCTGTACGTGCGGCTGTCGGCCGTCCTGGCATGGCAGGCTTTGTTGTTCGGTTCGCGAGCAAAGGCCCGGCGCCGCGCGCAGTCGAAGCCTCCGCATCCGCCGATGTTCGTCTGGGCCTGACCACAACATCCCGCCAGGCGACGCTTCAAGACCGCTCCGCTCTCCTCACCTTCCCCTTCACGCCCGAGCGACGCGGCGCCGCGGAGTTTGAAAACCTGTGGGTGCGTTGGCGCGGCCCACTCGGGCTGACTTGGAAACAGAAGATTTTCAGCCTGAACCTGCCCGCCCCGGTTCTGACTGATCTGCAGTCCGTTCGTGAACAGGCCGTGCGCCTGTTCGCCCGCGATGCCCTGTTCGGCGCCAAGACCCAGATCGAGATGGGCGAAGGCTCAGAGTTTCAGTCCCTGCGTGACTATCAGGCAGGCATGGACCGCCGCGCCATCGATTGGAAACAGTCGGCCCGCCACGCTGCTCTGTTGGCCAAGGAATTCCGCACCGAGCGCAACCACAATGTCATCATGGCGCTAGATTGCGGACGTTCCGCCTGCGAGCCGGTGAACGGCATCCCCCGCATCGACCGCGCGATCAATGCGGCGCTACTGTTATCCTACGCCTGTCTGCGGTCCGGTGACCGGGCGGGTCTGTTCGCCTTCGATTCCGCGCCACGCGTCACGACCGGCGCGTTGGGTGGCCTAAACGCCTTCCGCAGCCTGCAAGCGATTGCCGGGCGCATCGACTATTCGACGAACGAGACCAACTACACCCTGGCTTTATCCACCCTGTCGGGCCAGCTTCAGCGACGTTCTCTGGTCGTCGTGTTCACCGATTTCACGGACTCGACCGCCGCCGAACTGATGATCGAGTCGCTGGGCCGCCTGCTGCGCCGCCATCTCGTCCTGTTCGTGGTCATGCGCGACGAAGAACTGGAAACCCTGGCCGGCGCCGAACCATCCGAACCAGAAGACGTATCGCGCGCCGTCGTCGCCGGATCGCTGCTGCGAGAACGGGAGGTCGTCGTCAGCCGCCTGCGCCGCATGGGCGCCCACATCGTCGACACCCCCGCCGACCGGATCGGCCCGGAAGTCATAAACGCCTATCTGGATCTGAAGCGGAGGGACCTGCTGTGACCGACGTCCGCCCCGCTCAACTGCTGAAAAGCCAGCGTTTCCGTCAGCAGCGTGAAAGCGACTGGCGACGTCTGGAGCAGTTGATGACCAAGGCCGAGAAAGGGTCCGCGTCCAAGCTTACGGACGAAGAAATCCTGGCCATCCCGGTACTTTATCGCTCGACGCTATCAGCCCTTTCCGTCGCACGAGAGACTTCGCTGGACCTGGGACTGGTCGAATACCTAGAGACGTTGTCCGCTCGCGCCTACTTCTTCGTCTATGGATCACGCGCCACGCTTCAGGACCGCCTGACCAGCTTCTTACGCCATGACTGGCCCAATGCCGTGCGCGGTTTGTGGCGTGAGACGCTGATCTCGACCGCGCTGATGCTGCTGGGCGCTATCGTCGCAGGATGGCTGGTGCTGCACGAGCCGGAATGGTTCTACGCCTTCGTGCCGAGTGAGATGGCGGGCGGACGCGACCCTGCCGCGTCAACCGAAACCCTGCGTTCCACACTGGACAGTTCGGATGGCAGCGGCGGCCTGTCCGTTTTCGCCGCCTTCCTGTTCACGCACAACGCCCAGGTCGCCATTCTGGCCTTTGCACTGGGCTTCGCCCTATGCCTGCCGACCGGGATGCTGATCCTCTACAATGGCGCCACGCTCGGCGCCTTCGTCGCCCTGTTCACCAGTCGGGGTCTGGGCGTCGAGGTCGGCGGCTGGCTGCTGATCCACGGCGTCACGGAACTGTTCGCCGTCATTCTGGCGGGCGCGGCAGGGTTCCGTATCGGCTGGGCCGTTGCTTTTCCCGGGCAGAGACGGCGCCTCGATGCCGCCGTCGAGGCCGGTCGCACCGCCGCCATCGTCATGGGCGGCGTGGTCGTCATGCTGTTCTTCGCGGGTCTTCTGGAAGGGTTTGGTCGCCAGTTGATCGTCCATACCGGACTTCGTTACGGCGTTGCGGCGTTCACCGCCCTGGTCTGGGCCGCCTATTTCTACTTCCCTCGCAGGGAGGCGCGTCTTGGCCTCTGAACCCGCCGCCCGCGCCGGAACCGAACGCACCTTCGTCACGCCCGAAGGGGTCGATCTGCGCCTGAACATCGGCGAGGCGGGACAGCGCGCCGCCGCCTTCCTGCTGGACGCCGCCATCATCATCGGCGTGCTGATCGCCTTCACCATCGTCGCAGTCTTCATGGGCATCGGCGCGGTCACGGGTGGAGGCAGACAAGGCGCAGAGATCGTCGCCGTCATCTGGCTGCTGGTCTTCTTTGTGCTGCGAAACTTCTATTTCACGGGATTCGAGCTGTCCGCTGCGGCGGCGACGCCGGGCAAGCGCGTCATGGGCCTGCGCGTCGCCTCACGCGACGGCGGACGGCTGAGGGCGGAATCTGTCTTCGCCCGCAACGCGCTACGCGAGTTGGAAGTCTTCCTGCCCCTGTCCCTGTTGATCAGCCGCGCGGGTCAGGGCGTCGACGCCTGGATGTACCTGCTCGCCCTGGTCTGGGCCGGGATTTTCGTCTTCTTCCCGTTGTTCAACAAGGACCGGCTGCGTGCAGGCGACCTGGTTGGCGGCACCTGGGTCGTGCGCACGCCCAAGCGCAAGCTGACCCGCGACATGGCCGACGACGGATCGGAACGCCTGACCGCCTACGACTTCACCCCCGCCCAGATCGACGCCTACGGCGCGAAAGAGTTGCACGTCCTCGAAACCGTCCTGCGCCAGCGTGACCGCAAGACCATGAAGGCCGTCGCCGAGCGCATCGCCGCCAAGATCGACTGGTCCCGCACCGATGACCGCGACTACGATTTTCTCAGCGCCTACTACGCCGCCCTGCGCGGTCGACTGGAGCAGAGATTGCTGATGGGCGTGCGACGCCGCGACAAGCACGACGTCTGATCCGCGTCAGTCGAATACGGACGCCAGCTGTTCTGGCCCTGCGCCTTCCTTGATCGCGCGCAGTTCGTAGTACAGCGCCGCCACACCGGCAGAGGCCACCACACTGGTCAGGGTGTTGGTCAGAGCGTTGCTGACCATGTTCACGACCGCGCTGGGCGCGCCGCCGCTGAAGGCGCCGCCCGCCGCCAGGTTAACGCCGCCGACCAGCATGCCGACGATCATCGACAGCACCAGATAGATCACCAGCAGGCCGAAAATGTGCCAGCGATAGCCCCGCGTCAGGTCACGGCTGCGCTGCATGGCTTCGAAAATACCGCGCTTCTCAGCGACGACGGCAGGCGCCGATACGGACCACAGAACCGTCAGCATAATGCCCGGCACGATCAACAGGATGTAGGCGAAACCAGTGGCTATACCCGCAACGATCGCCAGCCCCAGAAGGGGAAGAAACACCTTCACGCCCGCGCTTAGGGCCTCGCCAAAGGTGGTCTGCTTGTCGTTGAAGCTGTTGATCGCAGCCCTCACGACCATGCCCTGCACCACATAGACGCCGATCAGATAAAGAGCCCACCCCAGGATCATCAGACCAAAGGCCACAGCGCTGGTCTCGCCGGTAGTCAGATCGGCCTGACCGAAGGCCATCAGGGCGCTGGGAACACCCACGAACAGGGCTGCAGCAGCGAAGAATGCGATCCAATTGGCCTTGATCGTCGAAAACGTCCGCCCGATCACACGGCCAAGATCAAACCCGCCGAAACCTGCCGAACTGTTGCGCGCCGCCGCTGTGACCGGCGTCGCCAAGGCCATGATGTCCTTTGCCTGACGATCTTGGGTAGCGATGAAATCCACCCTTTGCCCAACCTTCAAGGGTGAGGCTGCACGGACCGCTGAGGCCTCGAACCTGTAACGCGCACCATCATCGCCGACGATGCTGCCTGTTCCGGCCTCATCGATCCCCAACACTTCACCGCGCATTGCCACTCCAGCCGATCTGACGTTTTCGGGCTATAATGACCAGCGATATGCGCGGGGCAAGCAGCCTTCAGGTCACCCGACGTTTTTCCAGTTTTCGCGCCAGGGTGCGTCGATGCATGCCCAGGCGCCGGGCGGCCTCCGAGATGTTGAAATCCGTCTCAACCAGGGTTTCGTGTATACGCTCCCACTCCAGCGTCTTGATTGATGTAGGACGTGTGCCCAGCGGCGTTTCCGCGTCCCCATCGGCCCGACCAAAGGCGGTTTCGATGTCGTCAGTGCTGGCGGGTTTGGCCAGATAGTGCCGCGCGCCCAGCTTGATGGCTTCGACCGCCGTGGCGATGCTGGCGAATCCGGTCAGGACCACGATGTTCATTTCAGGATCGAACACGTGCAACGTCTCAACACAGTTCAGGCCTGACGCGCCGCCCAGTTTCAGGTCGACCACGGCGTATCCCGGTCGATGCACCTTCAGCACATCGGCCATCTGCTCGGGGCTAGCGGCGCTGACGACAGTATAGCCGCGACGTTCAAATGACCGTCGCAATGTGGCGGAGAATGAATCGTCGTCCTCGACGATCAGCAGCAGTCGCGTGTCATCGGTCATCAAGGCTCTCCTTAGGCGCCAGCGCAGCCAGCGGCAGCATCAGTCGCACCTCGCCCCCACCCGCGGCAGGGTTGGACGCTTCGACCTTGCCGCCCAGCGACCGGATCACATTCATTAGCAGGAACAGGCCCAGGCCCGAACCGGGGCGATCCTTGGTCGATGTATAGGGTTTGCCCAGGTCACTCAGGATCACAGCCGCGAAGCCGGGTCCGTTGTCCCGAACAATGATGTCCAGGCTGTCATCCAATAGGCTGATGGTCAGGCTGACCCGCTTGGCGCCCGCCTCAACTGCATTGTCGAACAGGACGCCCATCACCTGACGCAGCGCGGGGTCGGCGATGATCACCGGGTTCTGGCTCAACCTGTCGTGGATTTCGGTCACTACGCCGTCGCCTTTCCAGGCCTCGACCACGTCGGCGACAAAGGCGCGGACCGTCGTGCGTTCCGGCGCCTGCCCCCGCGCCTCACCCGCCGACATCAGGATGCCGGTGACGATGGACTTGCAGCGTTCGACCTCGGCCCGCATGACCGCCATGTCCTGCGCCAGATCCGCATCCTTGGTCAGGGTCGGCATCCGCTTCCAATCGCTGAGGATCACCGAAAGCGAGGCCAGCGGCGTACCCAACTCATGCGCGGCGCCAGACGCCAGCAGGCCCATGCGGACGATATGATCATGCTCAGCCGTTTGCTGGCGAAGCGCCGCCATTGAGGCGTCCCGCTCGCGCAGGTTCTGGCTGATCCGCGTCACGAAAAGCACCAGCAGCACCGCCATCAGCACGAAACAGATCAGGCTGCCCTGCAGATACAGGCTCAGCAGCGCATTCTCTCGCGCGGGCGGAAGGTTCAGCGGCAGATTATGCAGTCCAAGTCCGGCGAAACAGGCGCTGGTGATGGCGATCAGGGCCCAGGCATAGACCGGCGCCAGCAGCACCGCCCCCATCACGACCTGCATCAGATAAAGCGCCGCGAACGGATTGGCCGCCCCGCCCGTCAGATACAAAAGCCACGTCAGGGCCGCCACATCGGTCAGCAGCGCCACCATCAGTTCCTGGTCTTCAACACCCGCGCGGCGGGCCGTGATCGGCGCGCTGATCAGGTTCACCAGCACCAACCCGGCCGGAGCCGCCAGCAGCCAGAACAGAGGCAATGGGATGCCCATGGCGTAGTGAACCAGCAGGATAGTCGCCACCTGCCCCGCCACCGCCAGCCAGCGCAACTGAATCAGCAGCAGCATGTTCCGGCGGTTGGCGCCGTCGTGGGACAGCATCGCCACGTTCCAGCCGCCCAGGCCCAACAGCCGCTGCATATTGGTGGTCATGATCGCCGCCGACGCTCTTCACGCAGGAACAGGCCGAACCCGACGACCGTCAGCAGCGCCATGCCGAACCAGGTCAGGGCATAGATCAGATGGCTGTTCGGGAACCGTATCACAGTCAACCCGCCCAGCGGCCAGCCGCCGGGATTGGCCGTGGCGTCCGCATCAATGAAATACGGTGCGACATTCGAAAGCTCGCGTCTCGCCGAAATAGCCGCCACGTCACGCGAACGCCAACGGTCAGCTTCCGGCTCATTGGCACGAAGGAAACCGCCCTTGGGTTCAGTGATCCGCAGCAGACCGACGACCGTCTGTTCGCCCGTTACTTGGCCGTCCGCGCGCAACGCCGGGTCTCTACGTTCGGCCGTAACAAAGCCCCGATTGATCAGAACCGTGAAACCGCGTGCATCGCTCAGCGGCGTCATGACCCAGAAGCCTGCGCCTGCGTCCGTCACCGCCTGAACAAAGGTTTCGCGATCATTCTGAAAAACGCCGCGCACGAAAACGCGACGATACTGATCACCCCCGCGCGTCACCGTCGCCCATTGGGCTGGTCCGGGTGCAGGAACAGGTGCGGCGTGAACCCGGGCGTCCACCTGGGCGATCAGGGCCGTCTTCCACATCAGACGCTGAACCTGCCAGCCGCCTAATGCCAGAAAGCCGACAAACAGCACCAGCGCTGCGACCGACACGAGGGTTTGTGTCAGTCGCGAACGCGGCGCCTTGTCTGTTTGGGGGGCGATGATCCCGCCCCCGTCAGCCGATCATCTGCGTCATGTCGTGCGTCGACGGCATCATGTTGGTGTTCAGGTGATGCATGACCCACAGCGAACCCGCCAGACAGATGAATACGATCACGATCGTGAAGATCAGGGCCAGCATGTTCCAGCCGCCCTCCGACTTGGTGTTCATGTGCAGGAAGTAGATCATGTGGACCACGATCTGCACCACGGCGAACGCCATGACGATCAGGGCCGTGGCCTGCGCAGGCAGGGCGCCGGTCATGACCAGAGCGAACGGAATGGCCGTCAGGATCACCGACAGCACGAAGCCGATCATATAGCTCTTGAAGGAGCCGTGATCGTGATCGTCGTGCGCGTCGTGACCGTGATGGTCGTGGTGAGCCTCGGGGGCGTGGTTGTCAGCGCTCATCGCAGCATGCCCAGCAGATAGACGAAGGTGAAGACGCCGATCCAGATGACGTCCAGGAAGTGCCAGAACATCGACAGGCACATCAGGCGGCGTTTGTTGGCGGGGATCAGGCCCTTGAACTTGACCTGAACCATCAGCGTCACCAGCCAGATGATGCCGAAGGTGACGTGCAGGCCGTGGGTGCCGACCAGAGTGAAGAAGGACGACAGGAAGGCGCTGCGTTGCGGGGTGGCGCCCTCATGGATCAGGTGCGCGAACTCGTAGAGTTCGATCCCGAGGAAGGCCAGGCCGAACAGGCCCGTAACGCCCAACCAGACCAGCGTCTGGTTGATCCGGTTCTTGCCCATGGCCAGCATGGCGAAGCCGTAGGTGATCGACGAAAACAGCAGCATGGCGGTGTTCACCGCCACCAGTTCCAGATCGAACAGCTCCCTGGGCCCCGGTCCGGCGGCATAGTTGCCGCCCAGGACGCCGAAGGTGGCGAACAGCATCGCAAAGATGAGGCAATCGCTCATCAGATACATCCAGAAGCCCAGGCCCGTGCTGGACCCTTCCGGGTGATGCGGTTCTTCCGGCAAGTGGAAGACGACAGGTTCGTCGGTCTTGATCGCGGTCGCGCTCATGGATCAGGCCTCCGTTCCGGCCAGGGCGCGGGTGCGCGCATCTTCTGTTTCGCGCACTTCCTCCACCGGAATGTAGTAGTCGCGGTTGTAGTTGAAGGTGTGAGCGATGGCGACGACGATCACCGCCAGGAAGCTCAACGCAGCCAGCCACCAGATATACCACACCAGCGCCAGACCCATCACCAGGCTCAGGCCCGAGATGATGATGCCGGCGCCCGTGTTTTTGGGCATGTGGATCGCGGCGAACCCGGTTTCCGGGCGCTTGTATCCGCGACGCTTCATATCCCACCAGGCATCTGTGTCGTGGACGACAGGCGTGAAGGCGAAGTTGTAGTCAGGCGGAGGCGAAGAGGTCGCCCATTCCAGCGTGCGCGCACCCCAGGGATCGCCCGTTTCGTCGCGCAGCTTGTCGCGGTTCTTAAAGCTGACGGCGATCTGGATCAGGAAGGCCAGAATACCCACGGCGATAACAACGACGCCGACGGCGGCGATGATGAACCAGATCTGCAGCGACGGATCATCGAACACCCGCATGCGGCGCGTGACGCCCATCAGGCCCAGCACATAGAGCGGTGCGAACGCCAGCCAGAAGCCGACAACCCAGCACCAGAAGCTGACCAGACCCCAGGTGCGGTCCAGCTTGAAGCCGAACGCCTTCGGGAACCAGAAGTTGATGCCGGCGAACAGACCGAACAACACGCCCGCAATGATCACATTGTGGAAGTGGGCAACCAGGAACAGACTGTTATGCAGCACGAAGTCAGCAGGCGGCACAGCCAGCATCACGCCCGTCATCCCGCCGATCACGAAGGTCAGCATGAAAGCGATCAGCCACATCATGGGCAGTTCGAAGCGGATGCGGCCACGATACATCGTGAACAGCCAGTTGAAGATCTTGGCCCCAGTCGGGATCGAGATGATCATGGTGGTGATCCCGAAGAACGAGTTCACCGACGCGCCGGACCCCATCGTGAAGAAGTGGTGCAGCCAGACCAGGTACGACAGGATCGTGATGACGACGGTCGCATAGACCATCGACGTATAGCCAAACAGGCGCTTGCCCGAGAAGGTCGAGGCGACTTCAGAGAAGACCCCGAAAAGCGGCAGGACCAGAATGTAAACCTCGGGGTGACCCCAGATCCATATCAGATTCACGTACATCATCGGGTTGCCGCCGAAGTCGTTCGTGAAGAAGTTGGTGCCGACATAACGGTCCAGCGTCAGCAGGGCCAGAACAGCAGTCAGGACCGGGAAGGACGCCACGATCAGGACGTTCGCGCACAGCGAGGTCCAGGTGAAGACGGGCATCTTCATCATGCCCATGCCGGGCGCGCGCATCTTCACGATGGTCGCGATCAGGTTGATGCCGGACAGGGTTGTCCCCACACCCGCGATCTGAAGCGCCCATATGTAATAGTCGACCCCGACGCCGGGGCTGTAGCCAATACCCGACAGCGGCGGATAGGCCAGCCAGCCGGTGCGGGCGAACTCCCCCACGAACAGCGAGGCCATGACCATCACGGCGCCGGCCGTGGTCATCCAGAAGCTGAAGTTGTTCAGGAACGGGAAGGACACGTCGCGCGCGCCAATCTGCAGCGGCACGACATAGTTCATCAGGCCCGTGATCAGCGGCATCGCCACGAAAAAGATCATGATCACGCCGTGGGCGGTGAAGATCTGGTCGTAGTGGTGCGCGTTCAGATAACCTTCAGATCCACCGAAGGCGATGGCCTGCTGGATGCGCATCATGATGGCGTCGGCGAACCCTCGCAGCAGCATGATGATGCCCAGGATCATATACATGATCCCGATTTTCTTATGGTCCACCGTGGTGAACCACTCTTTCCAGAGATAGCCCCACAGTTTGAAATAGGTCAGCGCGCCCAGCAGGGCGACGCCGCCCAAGGCGACGACGATCATGGTCACGACCAGGATCGGTTCGTGCAGAGGCAGAGCTTCGAGCGTCAGGCGCCCGAAGATCAGCGGGATGAGTTGGTCAGCGTTCATAGACTCTGTTCGCTCAGGCGGTGGGGGCGGAACGGACGTCGGTCGAAACCGGCCCCGTGGCGACTGGGTTGCGGGCGATTGACGACAGGGAGGCCATCGGCACGCCCTGCGGCGTCAGTCCCTGCCCCGTCATCCGCACCAGGCTGACCGGCGCAGAAATATTGTCCAGCTCAGCGCGGCGGATACGGTCGGCGGCAGCGGCTTCGGCCTGCAGCGGGGTGCAGATCGTCATGACATAGCTGTCGTTCGAGCCGAAATAGGCGGGGGACTTACCGCGTCCGGCGTACTTGTCGTAAACCAGCGGCATGGTGTTGCGCACCGAGGCCATGCTCAGCCCGCCGCGCTTGTCGATCTCCATCATCTCGCCCATGCACATCTTGCCCGGCTCGACACACATATTGAGGATCGAATCCCACAGTGCACCGTCGACGCGCGCAAAGTGCATGACCGGAACCTTCTCGCTGGGCTTCTCCAGCTCCAGATAGCCGTCACGGTCCAGCGCACGGCTGTCGCTGCGGACGTCGGCGATCCACTTGTCGAACCCGGCCTCATCCAGACCGTGGAACTTGAAGCGCATATTCGAGAAGCCGTCGCCGGAATAGTTGGCCGAGAAGCCGGTGTATTCACCCGGATGGTTGATCACAGCGTGAAGCTTCGTCTCCATGCCCGGCATGGCGTAGATCTGGCCGGCCAGAGCCGGGATATAGAAGGAGTTCATCACCGACGACGAGGTGATGTGGAAGCGGATCGGGCGATCAACCGGCGCCGCCAGCTCATTGACCGTGGCGATCCCATACTCTGGATAGATAAACAGCCACTTCCAATCCAGGGCGACAACATTGACCTGCAGCGGCTCGACCTGCTCGCTCGCGGCTTGGCCGGGCTTGATCCGATCCAGCGGACGGTACGGGTCCAGAAGGTGCGTACCGGCCCAGGTCACAGCGCCCAGGAAGACGATGATCAGCAGCGGCGCGCCCCAGATCGCCACTTCCAGAGACGTGGAGTGATCCCAATCCGGGTCGTATTCCTTCTCAACCGCCTTGTTCGACTGTCGGTACTTGTAGGCGAAGAAGACCACCATCCCCATCACAGGGATGACGATGACCAGCATCAAAAGGGTTGAGAAGATCAGAAGGTCACGCTGCTGCGTGGCGATATCACCCGCAGGATGAAGCACGACCATGTTGCAGGCCGACAGCAGGGCCACGAGGGGCGCGAGCAGGAGTAGGCGCAGACGGCGCAAGGCGGATCCAATCGAAAAGCGTCGGGCAACGGGGAGGCGCCGCGACGGTTGGCGTTCGAACTGGCGGCGATAGTCAGCTTCGATCTGGAACGACATTGGACAATCTGTCCTATCCTCTCAGCGCGACTTTCGTCGCAAAGGCCGCGCGATCATAATGCGGCAATACGCCGTCGAGTCTAAACCCTAGTTTCAAACGGAGCGACCAAGCCCATGTCCGCCTCGACGACCCCTTCGTCAGAGTCGCTGGAACGCGACGCCGCCGCTATCAACTCGCATCACGGTAAAGTGGATGCAGGCGAAATCGCCATCGGCGTCATTATTGGCAGAACCTCCGAGTTTTTCGACTTCTTTGTGTATGCGATCGCCTCCGTGGTCGTGTTCCCGCAGTTGATCTTCCCGTTCGTTTCGCCGGTTGAAGGCACGCTGCTTTCCTTCGCAGTCTTTGCACTGGCCTTCCTGTTCCGCCCGCTTGGCACGGTCATCTTCATCGCCATCGACCGCAAGTTCGGTCGCGGAACCAAGCTGACGGCGGCCCTGCTGTTGCTGGGCACCGCCACCGTGTCGGTCGCCTTCATCCCCGGTTTCGAGTCGATCGGCATCTGGGCGCCGGTCCTGCTGGCCATCACCCGTATCGGTCAGGGCATCGCTCTGGGCGGCACCTGGGACGGCCTGGCCTCGCTGCTGGCTTTGAATGCACCTGAGAAGCGCCGTGGCTGGTACGCCATGATCCCGCAACTGGGCGCGCCGTTCGGCCTGCTGGTCGCTTCGTCGCTGTTCGCCTTCTTCCTGAACACCCTGTCGGCGGCGGACTTCCTGGACTGGGGCTGGCGCTATCCGTTCTTCGTGGCCTTTGCGATCAACGTCGTGGCCCTGTTCGCCCGCCTGCGCATCGTGGTGACGCCCGCCTTCCAGCAGGCTTTCCAAAGCAAGGAACTGCAGCCTACGCCGGTTTCGCAAGCCATCCGTGAAGAAGGCCCCCGCATCTGGATCGGCGCCTTCGCTCCTCTGGCCAGCTTCGCCATGTTCCACATGGTCACCGTCTTCCCGCTGTCGTGGGTCTTCCTGTTCACCAACGAAACGCCGGTCCGCTTCCTGCTAATCGAGATGGTCGGCGCCGTCTTCGGCCTGATGGCCATTCTGGCGTCCGGCGTCCTGGCTGATCGCTATGGCCGTCGCACCCTGCTGGCCGTCACGGCCGCCGGCATCGCCGCCTTCTCGGGCTTTGCACCGCAACTGCTGAACGGCGGCGCGGCGGGCGAACTGACCTTCATGATCTCCGGCTTCATCCTGCTGGGTCTGTCGTTTGGTCAGGCGTCGGGCCCTGTGGCCTCCAGCTTCAGCCTGACGAACCGCTACACCTCGTCCGCCCTGACATCGGATCTGGCCTGGTTGTTCGGCGCAGGCTTCGCGCCTCTGGCCGCCCTGTGGATCTCCAGTAACTTCGGCCTGATCGCAGCAGGCGCCTATCTTCTGTCCGGTGCGGTCTTCACCCTGCTGGCCCTGTGGCTGAACCGCGAACTGGCAGGCAGCGCCGCTGACCGCCCCAGCAAGCGCGCCGCCTAAACAGGCAGTCACAAGCTGAAAACGACGACGCCGCCCGCTGATCCAGCGGGCGGCGTTTTCGTGTGTGCTCAGGGTGGGCGAATGGCCTACCGCCTGGCTTCAAAACGGGCGGCTGATCTCTGCGCCCGATCCTATTCCTCGTCGGCAAAGGGCGGCGGCAGCTGGCCGGACTTGAAGATAATGGTGGGCTGCTCGTCGTAATCGCCCAGTTCCGTATCCGCAGACACAGCAAAGGCCACGACGCCAAGACGCAAGGGCGCCAGCCGTTCCGCCTTGCGGCGTGCTTCTTCGGCATCCTTGCAGCCGACCTGCGGCTCAGCGCGCAGGGCCTTGCCCCTGCCCTGCACATAGGACTGGATGATGTAAACGGTTTCAGTGGCCATCCGCACCCAAGGGGCCTGTTCGGAGCAAAGGTCAACCGCCCGCCCCGAACATCCGGCTCAGCCTCAGATCAGGCCATGCCCCTTGGGCAGTTCAGCATAGCGGTGAACGCGCGTCGCCATGACCAGTCCAAACCCGATCATCACCGTCAGCATCACCGTGCCGCCATAGGACAGCAACGGCATCGGCACGCCCACGACCGGCGCCAGCCCCATCACCATTGCGCCATTGATCAGCACATAGAGGGCGAAGGTCGCCGTCACGCCCGACGACGCCAGCCGTCCGAAATGGCTGTGCGACAGCGAGGCGATCCGCAGCGAGATCAGGATGATCCCCGCGTAACAGGCCAGCAGGGTGAATGACCCCAGGAACCCAAACTCCTCGGACACCGCCGAGAAGATGAAGTCGGTCTGCTTCTCAGGCAGGAATTCAAGCTGGCTCTGGCTGCCCAGTCCAAACCCTTTGCCCAGCAGGCCGCCAGACCCCAGCGCGATCTTGGACTGCATGATGTGATAGCCTGTGCCCGAGGGATCGGCCTCGGGGTCCAGGAAGGTCAGCACCCGGTGCCGCTGGTATTCATGCATGCCGAACATGACATAGGGCGGCACAAAGGCGATGCCCGCAGCGGCGACAGCGCCGATGATCTTCCAACTCAGGCCCGCCATGAACATGATGGCGGCCCCCGTCAGACCGATCAGCATAGCCGATCCCAGGTCAGGCTGGTGCGCAACCAGCAGGAACGGCAAACCGATGATGCCGATCGGGAAGATCAGCTTCCAATGGAAACTGGCCTCCTTGGCCGAGGCGCCGTGATACCAGCGCGCCAGGGCCAGCACGACGCCGATCTTCATGATCTCGGACGGTTGGATGCGCGTGAAACCGATATTCAGCCAACGCGTCGCGCCCATAGCCGTATAGCCCAGCCCCGGAATCTCGATCAGCGCCAGCATCAGCAGCGCCACCCCGTAAATGGGATAGGCCATCGAGAACCAGTAGCGGATGTTGATCATCGACAGGACCAGCATCAGGGCCAGACACATGCCGAAACGGATCATGTGTTTTGCAGCCCACGGCGACCAGGAGCCGCCGCCGACTGAATACAGCATAAGGCCGCCCGTACCGGCGACGACACAGATCAGCGCCGCAAGACGCCAGTCGATCTGGGTGAGCTTGGTCGAAAAGCGCTCACGCTCTCCGGGTCGTGAAATAGCCGAAGCGGTCACTGTGGCGCCTCCGGCGGCGACGCGGCGACATCGACCACTGGCGTGTCCAGGGGTTCGCCGCGGGCCTCGGCCTCACGAACGCCCGCATCCTCGGGCGCTTCAAAGCCTGCGTGCTCGATGCGGGCGCGGATATCCGGGTCCTTTAACAGGGCGACCTTCATCACTTCACGGGCGCGCGGCGCGCCAGCCGTGCCGCCGCCCAGCCCCCCGTGCTGAACGATCACGGACACGGCGTAGCGAGGATTGTCCGTCGGAGCATAGGCGATGAACAGGTTGTGGTCCTTTTGCGCCCAAGGCCGGCCTGCCCCCTTGCGCGATCCCGCGCCGTAGTTCTGGGCCTGGGCCGTGCCGGTCTTGCCCGCCATGCGGACGGCGCCCAAGCCCAACTGGCTGTTGCGGAAACCTGTGCCGCCAACGTCCGTCACCGCCTCCATGCCGTCGCGAAGGACTTTCAGCATTTGCGGGTCATAGGGCAGATCAGCGAACGGCGTGCCCGCCTTCTGCTCGACGCCGCCGATCGACTTGATCAGGCGCGGCATGACCGCCTGCCGACCATTGGCGATACGCGACGTATAGACCGCCAACTGCAACGCATTGACGTTCAAGGCGCCCTGCCCGATCCCATAGCTGGGCGTCTCGCCAGGATACCATTTGCCGTCCCCGCGCACAGGGTTGCGCCGCCGCCATTCACGGTCTGGCACCAGCCCCGCCTTCTGCCCCGTCAGGCCGATGTCGAAGGTCTGCCCAAACCCCAGGTCGCGCGCCGTCTCGGCTATGGCGTCCGGCCCGAACTCGGTGGCGACCGTCATGAAATAGACGTTGCACGAGTTCTTGATCGCGCCTCGCATATCTTGCGAACCATGCCGCCCCAGGCAAGCGAAGCGACGGCCCAGGAAGAAGCTGCCGTTGCAGACGACCCGACGGCTGGGGTCCCAGCCGCGCTTCATGGCCGCCAGACCGACGACAGGCTTGAACGTCGACCCAGGCGCGAAGGTGCCGCCCAGCGCCTTGTCCAGCAAGGGGCGCCGCTCATAGTCGGCCAATGCACGATAGGCTTTGGACGGTATGCCCGACACGAAAAGGTTCGGGTCGAACGACGGCGATGACACCATCGCCAGAATGTCGCCGTTGCGCACATCCATGACGACGCAACTGCCGGACTCTTCGCCGAAGACCTCAAGGGCGCGGTTCTGGATGTCGGCGTCCAGCGTCAGGATGACTTCCTGTCCCTGCACAGCCGGGCGCGATCCGCCGATGTCCTCGGCGACTACACGCCCCCGCGCATCGACCTCGACGCGGTTGCCCCCCGCCTGACCACGCAGATCCTGATCCAGGGCCTTTTCGATGCCCTGACGACCGATGCGGAAACTGGGATTAAACAACAGGGCGGGCGGCTGCTGTCCCTTGTCACGAATGGCCTGAACGTCGCGATCCGAGACCTTGGCCACATAACCGATCACATGGGCGAAGGCGCCCCCGAACGGATAGTATCGGGCCTCGTTCATGTCCGCCATCACGCCCGGCAACTCGGGTGCATACTGGTTGACCTTGGCGAACTCTTCCCAGGTCAGGTCGCTCTTGACCGGGACCGGATTGAACTTGGACGCCGCATTGACCTCGCGGATGATCGCGCGGCGGCGGTCCATCGTGTCCGGCAGCAGCTGTCCCAAAAGATCCAGCGTCTGGTCCAGATCCTTGGTCTCGTCACGCACCACCAGAACGCGGAAGCTGGGCCGATTTCCGGCGATGACCACGCCGTTCCGATCCTTGATCACGCCCCGCGGCGGGGGGACCATGCGGAAGTTGAACTGGTTCTGCGATGACAGGGTCGCATATTCCTGCGCCTGAACGATCTGAAGCTGAGCCAGCCGTCCGACCAGGGCCATGATGCCCAGGGCGCTGAACCCGCCGAAAACCAATGTCCGGCGCAGGAACGAGCCCTGACGTTCATTGACATCGGAAAAGAAGATCGACGGTTCGCTCACCGGAACCTCGTGTCACTGTCGTCGAAACGCTCCAGCAGCCAGTCGACCGCAGGATAAAGCAGCAGCGTGGGCAGAACCTGAAGCACAAGCGACAGGATGGCCGGCGGATTGCTGGAACGCATGGTCACGATCAGATAGGCCATTAAAAAGGCGCCCAGGGTGCAGGCCGCATACCAGGCGAAACGGATCAGCCCCTCATGTCCGGCGATCAGGTTTCTGGCGAACAGAACCGTGCAATACACGCTCATCAAGGCCAGCGACCAAAGCCCCAGAGGCCCTTCCCAGAACAGGTCCAGAAAGACGCCGACGCCGAACAGCACGATCGGTGCGATCATCGACGGCCGGATCAGAGGCCAGCAAAAGGCCAGCACCATCGGGATCACCGGCTCAGGCAAGCGAAGCCCGAATAGCTGGACCGGAATGCCTAGGATGATGGTGGCGGCCATAACAGCCAAGGCCGGATAGACAATCCACTGAAGAGGCCCAACGACGCGGACCGCGGTAGACCGTTTCACGGAGCGCCTGCCGGGGCTGGATCAGGTTGCGAAGGCGCTGGCGTCGTGGGCGCCGCAACAGGGGCAGTCGGCTGGGCTGGACGGGGGGCAGGTCTCGGTGTCGGGGTGCTGGCGACAGGTGTCGTAGGTGCAGGCGTCGGTGCTGGCGCATTCGCCGCCGCAGCGGCCCGCGCCGCCTGAGCTTCCGCCGCCGCACGACGACGCGCCGCCGCATCAGCGATGGCTGCAGCCTGAACCGCATTGGGCTCAGGCGCCGTGTTCAGCCCCGCCAGAGGCGCGGCGTTCAAGGCGTCAGGATTGATCAACTGGCCAAAGTCTTGGAACAGCAGCACCCGGACATAGTCGATGGCGCCGCGATCGCTGAACAGCTTCACCCGCCAGCTGCCGTCGACGCCCTTGGCGGCTACGCCGATGGGAATGCCGCGCGGCAGTCCGCCGCCGTCACCGGACGACAGAATGCGATCACCAGACTGGACAGAACCAGAGCCGCGAACGAACTCAAGACGAGGATTGCCGCTGGCGTCCCCGGTCATGACAGCGCGCGCATCCGTGCGGTCAATCAGGACAGGCAGGCGCGACGCCACGTCCGTCAACATGATCATCCGGCTGACACCGCCGGTCACGCCGCTGATCCGACCCACCAGTCCGTCTTCGTTCAACACTGGATTGCCGACGCGAACGCCCTTTGACGAACCCACGTCCAACAGCTTGGCGCGATTGAAGGGACCACGGGCGTCAGAGATCGCGCGACCAGCGACCATCGCCACGGCAGGCTCGCTACGCAGGCCCAACATGGCTTCATACCGGCCGTTGACGTTCTTCAAGGCGATCGCCTCGTCCCGCCACGACCGCAGGTCCGCAACCTCGGCTTTCAGCCGACGGTTCTCGGAAACGGCGAAGAAATAGCCACCGATGAAACTGCCTGCATCACCGAACCAATGGACGGGCGCAGCCAGGACATTGCTGACCGGACCGACAACAGTCTCAAACCCGCCGCGCAGGGCGCCATAGCTGGACTCGGCATCAACCGTGCGGCGGTCGCTGATAAGCAGCAACACGGCGCCGATTATGGCGACCACAGCCACGACCGCGGCAGTCCAAGCCAGCGGCACCTTCAGGTTTTCAAAAGGGCCGTCGCGAAACGCCACGGGCGACTTTCCACATAAGGGGTTTGGAATCGGCGGAACCAAGCCCGCCATTAAGCCTGCCTATCGCAAAATCGAGGCGGGAATGGAACCGCCGATCATGCAACCGGGAAAACTATCGCGGCGGAGATGGCCTCCGCCGCGATTATAATCAGAGTGCGGATTCAAGCACGCCCTTCATCCAACGCGGATGTTCGAGCACGCGACCGCAACCAACGGCGACACAGGACAGCGGATCGTCAGCAACCGAAACCGGCAGGCCGGTGTGATCGCGGATTTCAACGTCCAGACCGCGCAGCAGCGCGCCGCCGCCCGTCAGCATGATGCCCTTGTCGGCGATGTCGGCGGCCAGTTCCGGTGGCGTAGCTTCCAGCGCGACCTTGACGGCCTCGATGATCTGGGTGACCGGCTCGGCCAGGGCTTCAGCGGCCTGACGTTCCGAGATGCGGACTTCGCGCGGCACACCCTGCATCAGATCGCGGCCCTTGACCTCGATCGACAGGCCTTCGCCGTCGGCGGGAATGCGCGCGGTGCCGATATCCTTCTTGATGCGTTCGGCGGTCGTTTCGCCTATCAGCAGATTATGATTGCGACGCATATAGCTGATGATGCTGTCGTCCATCTTGTCGCCGCCGACGCGGACCGAACGCGAATAAACGATGCCCGACAGCGACAGAACGGCGACTTCCGTCGTGCCGCCGCCGATGTCGACGACCATGGAGCCGGTCGGTTCGTGGATCGGCAGGCCTGCGCCGATCGCAGCCGCCATCGGCTCATCGATCAGGCCGACGCGGCGTGCGCCGGCGTTCAGGCAAGAGTCGTTGATCGCACGGCGCTCGACCGCCGTGGCGCCCGACGGCACGCAGACGATGATCTTGGGGTTCACGAAGCCCTTGCGGTTGTGAACCTTGCGAATGAAGTGCTTGATCATTTCTTCGGCGACTTCGAAGTCGGCGATGACGCCATCGCGCATCGGGCGGATGGCTTCCATATGACCAGGGGTGCGGCCCAGCATCTGCTTGGCCTCGATGCCCACGGCGTGGACGATCTTGCGCCCGCCGACATTACGCAGCGCAACCACTGACGGCTCGTTCAGGACGATGCCTTTGCCCTTTTGGTAGATCAGGGTGTTGGCGGTGCCCAGGTCCATCGCGATGTCGTTCGAGATCGCGCCGAAAAGGGAAAAGCTCATGGAAAATGATACCGTTTGTTCTGACCGAGGGCGTCTGTTCTGCAGTGGACTTGGCGACGCCCCAACTGTCACGACATCCCCGTGCCGGACAGCGTCCTGATCGTCTTCGCCACGCCTACTCAGGCCCGTTTGCCTGTATGTTTCTGGGATTACAAGCCCTGATCACCGCCTCGTTAGCGTGACACGAAATACAATACTCAAGGCTAAGCTGCGCGCGTTTCCAGACATTCCGCCAACGGATGGAGTTCACGCTGTTTTGAGCCCACACACCAAGCAGCCATCTCCATCAGCAGATGATCGACGACAGAAAAACTATCGCCGTTTCGACGGATCATTTCGACCGGACATCGCCGCTGATTATCCGCCCCAGCGCGTCAGCCAGACAGCCCACACCCTCAGCACAGTCTTCTGACTTCGTGGGGACATCGCTGCGCACTCGTCGGAGCGGCAATCGGGACAGGTCCATCATGTTGGATTTTGATGCGGCCTTGCGACCCCACAGGCGTGCATCTCTGCACAACCTGGTCGCTCGCCACGAATTGAGGATTGAATTCACCGGTACGCAAAAAAATTCGATGAACCGCAGTATTCAGTCACCGCGCGCCGCTTCTCTTCGCTTCACCCACTCACGAACGCACAGCATGAGAATCAGCCAGGCCAGAGCAACACCGGCCAGGATCAGCGAGGTCCAGACGCCATCGCCGCTGACGGCCATCATGAATGACCCTCCAAAGAAGGCCACCAACGCCGTCTTGGGCAGCACGCCCAAGGCGCAGCCTGCTAGAAATCCCGGGAATGACGCCCGTGCGGCGCCAAACGCCATATTGACCACAATGAAGGGCGCGGACGGGACGTTGCGGATCATGAAGCTGGCGTAAAAGGCGTTCTTGCCGACGAACCGCGTCAGACGCCCCACGGTCTTGCCGCCATGCCGCTCCAACAGTCGCGCCGTCGGCCCGCGCCCAAGCCAATAGGTCACGCCCGCAGAAACGACAGTCGCGATCCAGCTGTAGAGAAAGCCGAACCATGGCCCGAAGGCGACCACGCAGGCGGCGATAAGGATGAACTGCGGGGCTCCGAAAAACGCCGACACCGTAAAGACCACGATGGCCGCAACCAGCCCCCACGGCCCATGGCGAAACCCGGCCAACCAGGCCTCAAGCTTATCTTCCGCTTCCAGCCCCAGATGGCTCTTGCCCACGGCGAACAGCGCGATCATCGCGCCCAGCAGCACGGCTGTCGCCAGCACGGCGCGCCAGCGGCGGGCTTCCATGTTCGATAGGAAATCGATGATCCAACGCATCAGAAGCGCCGCTTATCACCCTGGCGACGTATTAGCGAGCATCGGCGCATTGTCCCGGGCGACGACCACGCGTAAGGAACCTCGCCTTCCCGGCAAAAAATTTCCAAAACTTACGGGATTATGATGTCCAGCCTGCAATCGTCCGCCCTCGCCCGCGTCAAGCCTTCGGCCACCATCGCCGTGACTGCTCAGGCGCGAAAGCTGAAAGCCGAGGGACGCGACGTGATTGGGCTCGGCGCCGGCGAACCGGACTTCGACACCCCCGATAATGTGAAGCAGGCCGCCATCGACGCGATCAATCGCGGCGAGACCAAATACACCGACGCCGACGGCATGCCTGAGCTGAAGGCCGCCATCGTCGCCAAGTTCAAGCGTGAAAACGGCCTCGACTATACGGCGGCCCAGATCCACGTCGCGCCGGGCGGCAAGCCCGTCATCTTCAACGCCCTGGTCGCCACCCTGAACCCCGGCGACGAAGTTATCGTGCCCGCCCCCTACTGGGTGTCCTACCCGGACATGGTGCTGCTGGCGGGCGGCGAGCCGGTCACCGTTGTCGGTGAGGAAAAGGACGGCTTCAAGCTGCGTCCTGAAGTTCTGGAAGCCGCCATCACGCCCAAGTCCAAGTGGCTGATCCTGAACAGCCCGTCCAACCCAACTGGCGCCGCCTACACCCGCGCCGAACTGGAAGCCTTGGCTGAGGTTCTACGTCGTCACCCCCACGTCTGGGTGCTGACCGACGACATGTACGAGCACCTCGTCTATGGCGACTTTGAATACACCACCATCGCCCAGGTCGCGCCGGATCTCTACGACCGCACCCTGACGGTCAACGGTGTGTCCAAGGCCTATGCCATGACCGGCTGGCGCATCGGCTATGCAGGCGGCCCCAAGCCGCTCATCGACCTGATGCGCAAGGTGGCCAGCCAGACGACCTCCAACCCCGCCAGCATCAGCCAGTGGGCCGCGGTCGAGGCGCTGAACGGACCGCAGGACTTCATGGCCGAGCGCCGCGACGCCTTTGAAAAGCGCCGTGACCTGGTCGTCTCCATGCTGAACCAGGCGACGGGCATAACCTGCGCCACGCCAGAAGGCGCGTTCTACGTTTATCCGTCCATCGCTGGTCTGGTCGGCAAAACGACCGAGACAGGCGTGGTCATCGACGGCGATTCGACCTTCGCCGCAGAACTGTTGAATGCAGAAGGCGTCGCAGTCGTCCAAGGCGAAGCCTTCGGCCTCAGCCCCTACTTCCGCATCAGCTACGCCACCTCGGACGCCGTTCTGGAAGAAGCCTGCAACCGCATTCAGCGCTTCGCGGCCTCGCTGCGCTGATCAACAGCAAGACCTGAAACAAAAACGGCGGCTCTTTCGAGCCGCCGTTTTCTTTTTGCCTGTGGTCTGGATCAGGGACGGCTGGCCATCCCCAGCTTGACCGGCTTCGCATCGTCCGATGCTCCGCCGCGGTTCATGCCCCACAGCAGGATGATCGGCGCGCCGACATAGATCGACGAGAAGGTGCCGATAACGACCCCGAAGGCCAGGGTGATCGAGAAGCCGCGCAGAGCCTCACCGCCGAAGACAGCCAGCACGATCAGAACGATGACCGTGGTCACGCCGGTGATGATCGTCCGCGAAAGCGTCTCGTTGATCGACAGGTCGATCACTTCGCGCAAAGGCATGACCTTGTACTTACGCAGGTTCTCACGCAGACGGTCGAACACGACGACGGTGTCGTTCATCGAATAGCCAATGACGGTCAGCAGCGCCGCGACCAGGTTCAGGCTGAACTCCATCCGCAGCAGGACGATCAGACCGAACGTCAGCGCCACATCGTGCAACAGGCCAGCAACGGCGCCGATGCCGAACTGCCAGGGGAAGCGGAAGGCGATGTAGAGGAACATCAACACCACGGCGATGACCAGAGCCAGAACGCCGTTGGTCAGCAATTCACCGGACACTTTCGAACCCACGACGCTGACGCCGGAATAGGTCACCTGTCCCACAGCCTGATCGATGGCGTGTTCGACCTTCTGAACGACTTCCGTCTGGTCGGCGTTGGCCGGAACCTGGAAGCGGACAATGGCGGTCGAGCCGTCATTGGCGTTGTTGTCGCGTCGCGCGATCCCCTGCACCTGAACGTCACCCATGCTCAGGCCGTTCACAGCGCCGCGCAGGCGGTCAAGCTCCAGAACCTGCCCCGCAGGCTTCGACACCTCCATCGAGGCGCCGCCCCGGAAGTCGATGCCCAGGTTCAGACCGGGATAGAAGCAACCGACGATCGCCGCCACGGTAAGGATCGCCGACATGATGGCGAAACCCTTGGCGTATCTGACGAACTGGAAATTCGTCTTGTGCGGAAGCAGTTTGATGATGGGCCAACCGTTCATCGACATCACTCCGCGATCGGCAGTTTCTTGGGCTTGGCCACCTTGAGCCAGTAGCCGAGCAGGACTTGGGCCGTCAGCACCGCCGAGAAGACGGAGGTGAAGACGCCGATGGTCAGGGTCCAGGCGAAGCCGCGCACAGGACCTTCACCGAACAGGAACATGATGCCTGCCGCGACCAGAGTGGTCAGGTTGGCGTCCACGATGGTGCCCATGGCGCGGTTGAAACCGGCGTCCATAGAGGCGATCACCGAACGGCCCTGTCGGGCCTCGTCACGCATGCGTTCGTAAATCAGCACGTTGGCGTCAACCGCCACCGCGAATGTCAGGATCAGACCGGCGATGCCCGGAAGCGTCAACGTCGCCTGGGTCAGCGACATGGCCGCCACGATCAACAGGGCGTTCAGGATCAGGCCGATGACAGAAATGCCGCCGAACAGGAAGCCGTAGGCCAGGATCATGAAGACCACGATGACGACGAAGCCCAGCGCAGTCGACAAGGCGCCTGCGGACACGGCGTCGGCGCCCAGTTCGGCGGTGACGACCCGGCGTTCCTCCACTTTCAGGGGTGCCGGAAGTGCGCCGCCGTTCAGCAGGTTCACCAGGGTCGAGGCTTCCTGGATGGAGAAGTTGCCGGTGATCTGGCCCGATCCGCTGGTGATCGCGCTCTGGATCGTCGGCGCCGATATGACCTTGCCGTCCAGAATAATGGCGAAGGGCTTGCCCAGATTGGCGGCCGTCGCTTCACCGAACCGGCGTGCGCCGGCGCCGTCAAAGCGGAAGTCGATGGCCGGGCGACCACTCTGGTCCGAACCGACGCCGGCACGGGTCAGGTTCTCACCCGACACCAGAACGCGCTTCTTCACGAGATAGGGCGTGCCCTGCTGGTCTTGCAGCAGTTCAGAATCCGGCGGCACCCGTCCAGCCAGAGCATCATTCACGGAGTTTTCGGTATCGACCATCTGGAAGGTCAATTGAGCGGTCTGACCAATCACCTCTTCCAGCTTGGTCGGGTCGCTTTCACCCGGCGCCTGAACAACGATGCGGTCCGCACCCTGGCGGGTGATCGAAGGTTCGCGCGTGCCCAGGCTGTCGATCCGGCGGCGAACGACGGTGATCGACTGATCGACAGCCGCCGGCCCCATGCCGTTCATCGCGGCTTCCGTATAGGCGAAACGCAGACGACCGTCGCCTATGCGTGACGCAACACGTTCGGCCTGACCACCCGGTCCGACCTGTCCGCCCAGTTGCTGCAACGCCTTGAAGGCAGCGTCCGCCTGGGCCGGATTGGCCAGGGTCACCACCACGCCGCCCGCTTCACGTTGCAGGCCGCGGGTGGCGATGCCGTCGCCGTTCAGAGTGACGCGCACGTCCTCGATCAGGTTTGTGACCCGCTTCTCGCGCATCTCCGGCACGTCGACTTCAAGCAGCAGATAAGACCCGCCCTGAAGGTCGAGGCCCAGGTTCAGTCCGTGCTTGGGCAACCACCCAGGCAAGGCCTCACGCTGAGCCGGTGTCAGCAGATTGGGATAAGCCAGGAAGCAGCCGATGATCGCCGAAGCGACAACGAGGATGATCTTCCAGCGCGACAGCTGAATCATGCGGGCGGTCTCGGTTCAGCGATACCTGAGGGGTATCAGGCCTTGGAATCGTTGGCGGCGATGGCGGTGCGGTTGCGCACCTCGGCGATCATCGACTTGACCACGCGAACATTGACGCTGGGGGCGATCTCGACGTTGACCTCGGCCTCTTCGACGCGGGTCACCTTGCCGATCATGCCGCTGCCCAGCACGACAGTGTCGCCGCGCTTCACTGCGCTGATGGCGGCCTGATGCTCTTTGGCGCGCTTTTGCTGCGGGCGGATCAGCAGGAAATAGAACAGGATGAAGATGGCGACGATCGGCAGGAACTGCACGATCACGGCCATGATGCCGCCGTCAGCTTGAGCGCCCATGGTAGTCTCCGAACACGAGGAAGGCTGCCCTCGTCGGCGCCCCCCATTAAAAACGAGGCGCGGAACCTAGGGCCGCGCCTCGACGATTGCAATGTGGTCCGGCGTCAGCGCGGCAATACAGTCAGCGGATCCACCGCGATAGGATCGTCCCCGCGCATTTGTCGGGTCTCGAAATGGATGGACGGGCGGCCGTCTCCAGCGGTCAGGCCCACGGTGCCGATCTGCTGACCAGCGCGCACATCAGCGCCATCCCGCACTGTCGCCGAGCCCAGATGCCCGTAAACCGTGCGCCATCCACCGTTGTGAACGATCAAGACCGTCAGGCCCTGACCGACCAGATCATCGCCGACATAGGCCACGCGCCCGGCCGCAGAAGCCGACACGGCTGCACCCGCAGCAGCGCCGATATTGATGCCGTTGTTGCGCTCGCCCATGCCTACCGGCCCGAAACGACGCAGAACCTCGCCGCGCACAGGCCATTGCAGAGCAATCGCGGCGGCTGACGCGGGCGCCGACCCGGCTGAACTGACCGGCGGCACAGGCGCCGTGGGGCGCGTCTGCGAAGGCAGGGCCGCATTGCCTGAACGCGGCGGTGGCGGGGGCGGCGCCACGCCATTATTCGGCACCAGCACGCCGACCGGGGAAGGCCCCGTCGCATAGGGATCGTGCCCGGTGTCCACCGCTGCATCCGGCAGAATGATTCGCTGTCCGGTGGAAATGGCGCCCCTTGGCCCCAGACCGTTCAGATCAATCAGTGTCTGCACAGGCGTCTGGAACCGACGGCCAACGCCAGAAATCGTATCCCCTGCCTGAATCACATAGGCCGCGCCCGGCGAAACAGGTGCGGAAGTGCGGGGAGGCGTGGGCGGGGTATAGGCGTCACGCGGCGGCGTATAGGGCTGTACCGGCGGCTGCACGACTATAGGCGGCGGCAAGGATCCGCCTTCAACCGATCCCACCGGCGCTGTCGCTGGCGGCGGCGATTCGTAAGGTGCGGGCCGATAAGGCTGGGTCGGTGGCGTGTTCGGATAACCGCCTTGCGGGTACGGACCCGCCTGCCCTGCCCCTTGTGTCGGATGAGTCGAATAGCGCGGCTCGGACGGGTAGCTGGTGCAGGCCACCGCCGTCAGCGACGCTCCTGCGATCAACGCCGCTCTCATCAAGGCCGATTGTATCGCCACCCGCAACTCCTCACATGGTTAAGATCAGCCCCTGCGGTTTGCCCGCTCAAGCCCTTGAATCCAACCCTTCAATGCGCGCAGAATTGGGGCGTGAAGGTTAACGAGTTAATAGTTTACATCCACGATTAGCCGTCGATTTAACGGTTCTGTGGTATTATCCGGAGTGGGCTTGGCAAGCGCAGTCCCACCGGATCGCATCTCGATCCTTGAAGGATCAACACCGAGAGTGACAAGCTCGGCAGCCATCGACTGAGCCCGCCTCAAAGCCAGCTCGCTGCTAAACTCACGGTCTTCTGCAGTATCGATATAGGCTGTTATGCGGACGTGGTAAGCATCGCCGCCCGCATATCGAGCGACATCACGTGCGGTGCGGTAGCCCAAAGCCGAAAGCTCTACGCGGCCGTAGTCAAAATAATCCAAAAACTCGTGAGCGCGCACGGGCGTTGAAAAAACGGCTGTGCTTGCGGCGATCAAAATAACCGTAAGACTGCGCATAAATTCACACTCCTCCTAGCCATTCACAAAGACAAGCTTCACGCCTCTTTGGCCGTGCCCTCGACCAAAGGCACAAACCGCACTTCGGTCAAGCTCTCACGCCGGAACGAGCCATCCCCCTGCCCCACGTAACGATGCAGCATCTGCACCGAGGTGCGACCGACAGGCGCAACCAAAACCCCGTTAGGCTTCAACTGTTTCAGCAGTTCGGTCGGCTCAGCAGGTGAGGCCGCCGTCACCATGATCCGGTCGAACGGCGCCTGTTCGATCCAGCCCAGGCCGCCGTCGCCGTGTTTGGTGATGACATTGTCGATATCCAGCGTCCGCAGGCGACTTTCGGCCTCGACCAGCAGGCTGCGATAGCGTTCGACCGAATAGACATAGCGCGCCAGCCGCGACAGCACCGCGCACTGGTATCCGCTGCCGGTGCCGATCTCCAGCACGCGGTGGCGCGGCTGGACGTCCAGCGCCTGGGTCATCAGGCCAACGATATAGGGCTGGCTGATCGTCTGGGCGCAGTCGATCGGCAGGGCCTGATCCTCCCACGCCTGATCCAGAAACTTCTCGTGCACGAAGACCGCGCGGTCGATGCTCTCCATCGCCGCCAGCACGCGCGGGTCCGTGACCCCCTGCTGGCGCAGCGACAGGATCAGTCGTCCGGCGCGGTCGTCGTGCAGGTTCAAGCGGCCCGGTCCGTCTTCTTGGGCGGGGCGCCGCCCAGCACCTTCTTCAAATCATTGACGCTCTGCATATGCGTCAGGTCGATGTGCAGCGGCGTGACCGAGATGCGCCCCTCGTCGATGGCGCGCAGGTCGGTGCCTTCTGGGTGCTCCTGCTTCTCGCCGCGGAAGCTCATCCAGTAATAGTCGCGGCCGCGCAGGTCGGTGCGGCGCACGGCGTGCATTTCGCCGACATCGCGGAAGCCCTGTCTGGTCACCTCGACCTGCTCGACCTGCTCCGGGCGGCAGTTGGGGAAGTTCAGGTTCATGACCACGCCCGGCGACCATTTCTGGTCCAGCAGGCGGGCGATGATGGCGGGGGCGAAGGCTTCCGCCGTCTCCCAGTGGGCCACCACCTCGTCATGGAACCGCTCAAGGCTCTGGCTCAGAGCGATTGATCGGATGCCGAAGGCCATGCCCTGCAGAGCACCCGCCACCGTGCCGGAATAGCTGACGTCCTCGCCGATGTTGTGGCCGCGATTGACGCCTGACAGCACCAGATCGGGCCGCTCAGGCATCAGGTCGTTGACCGCCAAAACGACGCAATCGGTCGGGGTGCCGGTCACGGCAAACCGCTTCTCGCCCAGATGATGCACCCGCAGCGGCTCGGTCAGGGTGATGCCCCGCCCCTTGGCCGACTGTTCGACCGCAGGCGCGCACACCCAGACGTCGTCGCTCAGGGTGCGGGCGATCCGCTCCAGACAGGCCAGCCCCTCGGCTTCGATGCCGTCGTCGTTGGTAAGCAGAATACGCATCAGGCGCCCACGACCTTCAGGCCGCCCATATAGGGTTGCAGCACGGCGGGAACGGCGATGCTGCCGTCCTCCTGCTGATAGTTTTCCATGATCGCCACCAGCGTGCGGCCGACCGCCAGGCCCGAGCCGTTCAGCGTATGGACGAACTCGGTCTTCTTCTCGCCCGCGCGCTTGAAGCGGGCCTCCATGCGCCGGGCCTGGAAGTCGCCGCAGTTCGAGCAACTGCTGATCTCGCGATAGGTGTTCTGGCTGGGCAGCCAGACCTCAAGATCATAGGTCTTGCGGGCCGCAAAGCCCATGTCGCCCTTGCACAGCAGCATCTTGCGATACGGCAGCTCCAGCGCCTGCAACACCGCCTCGGCGCAGCCGACCATGCGTTCGTGCTCAGCGTCCGAGTCTTCAGGACGGGTGATCGACACCATCTCGACCTTGGTGAACTGGTGCTGGCGGATCAGGCCGCGCGTATCACGCCCCGCCGAACCGGCCTCGGCCCGGAAACAGGGCGTCAGCGCCGTCATGCGGATCGGCGTGGTCAGTTCGTCCTCGGGCAGTATCTGCTCGCGGACGAGGTTGGTCAGGGAGACTTCGGCGGTGGGGATGAGCCATCGACGGTATGCCCCATCATCCAAGGCCACTAGATCGATAATAGTATCGACCGGATTGATTTCATGGGGATTTTCGGAGAATGCACGAACTAATTCCGCTCCCACACTTCTAAGAGTGTCGATTTGGATTTTAGTCGCTTTGAACAAATCCTCCTCAAACTTCGGCAGTTGCCCGGTCCCGAACATCGCTTCGTCACGCACGAGCAGCGGCGGGTTCACTTCCAGATAGCCGTGCTTGTCCGTCTGCAAATCCAGCATGAACTGGCCCACGGCCCGCTCCAGACGCGCCAGTTGTCCCTTCAGCACCGCGAACCGCGCGCCGGACATCTTGGCCGCCGCCTCGAAATCCAGCAGGCCCAGCGCTTCGCCCAGATCGGCGTGATCCTTGGCCGGACCGCCCTCGCGCGGCGTGCCCCAGCGGGACACCTCGACGTTCTGGGCTTCGTCCTCGCCTTCCGGCACGTCGTCAGCGGCCAGGCTCTTCAGGCCAGCAAGCAGATCGCGCAGTTCCTTGCCGACGCGGTTCTCGACTTCGGCTGCGGCGGCGATGTCGCCCTTCAGGGTCTCGACCTCGGCCTTCAGGCGATCCGCCTCGGCCATGTCCTTCTTGCCCATAGCGGCGCCGATCAGCTTGGAGGCCGCATTGCGCTTGGACAGGGCGTCCTGCCCCGTCGTCTGGGCCAGACGCAGTTCCGCGTCCAGACGCAGGATGTCGGCGACCAGACCGTCGGCCTCGTCAACGCCGCGCGATGACCAGCCCGCCACGTAAACCTGGGGGTTTTCGCGAATGGCTCTGATGTCATGCATGGCTCTAAACCTTGGTCAGGCGGGAGAAGCCGAACGCTCTACCCGGATGGGCGGAGTCGGGCAACGCGCGACAGGTTCACATCGCGTATTGGCGGCTTCAAGCACCTAATCTTTCGTCATCCTCCGGCAAGCTGCAAGGCAGCGCAGACCGGGGTACCCAGCGGCGCGCGCGAGCGCGAACCTGTCACGGACATGGCGCCTGGGCTTATGCGCGGATGGATTTCGCCTTCGGCGCCGCTAGGTTCCGGGTCTTCGCTACGCTTCGCCCGGAATGACGAAAGGAAACGACGTCAGCGGCGCGCTGATTTTGCCAAAAGCCGATCTCGCGCGGCATTGACCCGCATAGCCAGACCCTCAGTGCCGCCCTGATCGGGGTGCGCGCGCGCCATGGCGCGTTTCCACGCCGCGCGGACTTCCGCCTCTGTGGCGTTTCGTCCGACCCCCAGCACAGAGCGGGCGTCCGCTTCGCTGATCGGCTCGGAACGCACGGCAGGCCGCATCCGCGATGACCAGATGACATAGAGCCCCGCGCCCGCCAGTCCCGCCGCCGCCAGCCACGCGCCGTGGGACGCAGCCAGCACGGCGCCAGCAACCATAACCGCGCCAAGCAGGGTCGCCGTCACGCGCCAGTGTCCACGACGCGGCTTCTCGGTCTGACGGCCCAGCCGCACCAGCGCCCAGACGGCGATCCCCGCCAGGGCGACCCAGATCAATCCCATGGACGGCTCAATCCGCCTTTCAGGCGGCGACGTCCAACGGCTGCATCGCCTGTTCCAGCCCCATGGCCTTCATCAGATTGCGCAGTTCCTGACGCGCGGCGACGTGCGCCAGCGACACCGCCACCGGGCGAATATCGTTCGACAGGTCTGCCACCGTCAGGCCGAACGGGAACAGTTCGCGATAGATGACCCGGTCACGCAGGCCCGGACCGACGCGGAAGCCGACCCGCTTGGCCAGCTTGTTCATGCGTTCTTCCAGACGCTTGCGGTTGCGCGCCTCGGCGACGGCCAGGCGGTTGGTGACAACCAGCCAGTCGATGGTGGCGGTCCGGCCTTGAGTGATCGCGCGGACCTTGCGCGCCTCCCAGACGCTTTCCGAATAGATGGATGGTTTCAGCAGGTCCAACGACACAGGGTCCACTTCCCCCAGCAGATCGAAATCGACGAAGCTGTCGTTCATCGGCGTGACGATCTGGTCGGCGCGGGCGTGGGCGGCGCTGGACACCGCCGTGTCGCCGCCCGGCGTGTCGATCAAAATGCATTCGACGCCGCTGGCGACTGCCTCGTCAAATGCGCGGTCAAACGCAATGATCTGCTCGTCCACCGACGCCTTGGCCAGCACCTTGCCGTCGCCCATGTCGGGGATCATCGGGTGGGGCAGCGTGTGACCGTTGGCTTCGACCCAGCTCAGGCGGTTGGTGAAAAACCGCTGCATCGACCGCTGGCGCAGGTCCAGATCGATGATGGCGACCGTCCGGCCAGCGTGCAGCAGGCCCGTCACAATGTGAATGGCCAGGGTGGACTTGCCCGCCCCGCCCTTTTCATTGCCCAGTACGATCACATGTGGCTGCGTCATGAGGAAATCCTCTGTGCCGGTCAGCGCGACTCAAATTTGGCGCGACCTTCGATGGGGTGCAGACTCGGCCCGCAGACCGCAAACGTCAACGAACCCTTAATGACATCTTGTGGACGATACGGCCCAGGCTTCAGCCCTGACGCGCGCACCAGGCATCACCGACCTGAACGGCGTGGCAGACGGCCAGAGCCGTTTCTGCCGGGATTGGCCCGACCTTCAACCGCGTCAGACTGCGACCGTTGACCTCAACCCCTTCAAATACAGGCGAAAGTGTCGCCAGCTCGTGCCTGCCCCTCAGGCGCGCCCAGGCTTCACGCGCACCGGCCTCGCTGGAATAGGCGCCGAGTTGGATGGTACGGACCTCGACCCTTGCAACAGCAGGACGAAGTACGGGAGTCTCCACTGTTGGGGCCGGTTCGCGAAGGGCCGCGCGGGCGAGTTCAGGCTGTTCGGCGTCTGGTTCGTCCTGTGCGACGATCACGCGCTGCGACGGATTGAATCCGCTACGCAGCCCGGCGGACTGCGCATCGCGTGCGTCCCACATATCGTGAGGGTCCATCAGGGATACCTGCAACGGCGAGAACCGGGCCGGACGGAGCCCCGCCTCGGCGGCGGTTTTGCCGCGCGGCTCCGCCTGACTGTCCAGCGGCACATTGATCGCGGCCACGTGCTCAGCCATCGCATGGAAGCGCTGCGGGTTTTCGGCCGCGCCGCAACCGGCAAGCGTCGCTCCCCATGTCATGGCGAGGGCGATCAAAACTGGACGTGTCGCTTCTGCGGGCGTCATAAGCACGACCCTAGCCCCCAGACTTTGAGGTCTGGTTCATGAACACGCTTAAGTCTGAAGGTTAACAGCTTCACCATGTCCGACGCCACGCCCCTTCCCGTCGTCCGTTCCGTCGCCGAACTGCGGCAGGTCGTTGGAGACTGGAAACGACAAGGACTATCCGTCGGAATGGTTCCCACCATGGGAGCCCTTCACGAAGGCCACCTGACCCTGGTGCGTAAGGCGGCCCGACGTGCAGACCGGGTGCTAGCCTCCAACTTCGTCAACCCGACCCAGTTCGCGGCCCATGAAGACCTGAGCCGCTACCCTCGCCAGCAGGAAGAGGACGCTCGGCTGCTGACCAGCGCAGGCTGCCACCTGATGTTCGCCCCGACCGCAGAAGACATGTACCCGCAGGGTTTCGCCACCAGCATGGCTGTCGCTGGGCCAGCTCTGGGTTTGGAAGGCGACGCCCGGCCCCAGATGTTCGGAGGCGTGGCTCTGGTGGTGACAAAACTGTTCAACCAGGCCCAACCGGACGTCGCCATATTCGGCGAGAAGGACTACCAGCAACTGATGGTCATTCGTCGTTTTGTGCGCGACCTGGACCTGCCGGTTGAAATCGTCGGCAGCCCGACAGAGCGGGATGAACACGGCCTCGCCCTGTCCTCACGCAACGCCTATCTCAACGAAACAGAGCTGGCCACGGCGCGCACCCTGAACGTCATTTTGCGCAAGGCGGCGGAAGAAGCCGTGTCTGGCCGCCCTCTTCCCGGCATCGAGCGCGAAGCCTATTCGGCGCTATTGAAGGCCGGTTTCGACCGCGTCGACTACGCCACGATCCGTCATGCCGAAGATCTGACGCCGTTCAGGAAAGACATCGTCGACGCCCCTGCCCGCATTCTGGCGGCCGCATGGCTGGGCAAGACGCGGTTGATCGACAATATGGCTGTCGGCTCCTGACAGCCGAAGGGCCGCCCCCTTTGCCGGATGCGGCCCTTTCTCATTCTTAAGGGCGCGACTTAACCGATTGCGCCGACGCAACCTTCTGCATCGCCCGGCGACAGTTCAGCGTCCGTCAGGGCGATGGTCCAGCCGTGGTGGGTGTTCAGGCCCCAACGCCGCGCCCCGCCGCCGTCACCTGCATCACCGCCAGCGCTGACGACAACGCGGCGGCCTTTCGGCAGGGCGGGAGGATCAATCTTACCCACCGCCAGAGACGTCGGCGTCGCGCCGCCGTAGCCGTCGAACACGCTCAGCATCGACCATTCGCGACGCAGGCCCATCCACCAGGCGTCTTCGGTGTTGACGGCCAGAACGGCGATGCCATGACCTTCAGCGGCGAAGGCCAGCGCTTTTTGAGGGTCCCGGACCATGCGGATATCGGCAGCGGCGCCGAAGCGCAGACGTGCCCCGTCATAGGCGCGGGTCGGCTCGATCGGCGCCCAGACCTGAACCTGCAGGCGGCCCTGACGCGCCAGGCCCCAGCCGACGATCTCGCGCCACAGATGCTCGACGGCTTCGGCGTTTTCGGTCTGGCACTTGGACAGCATCCGCGCCAGCACGGCCTGCTCGCGATCTGGGCGCAGCTTGGTGTGCGGGCCGGTCGGCGCGTCCTTGGCGCGACCGACCGTGGCGGCGACGGCCAGACGCTGTTCGAACAGGTTCAGGATCTGGTCGTCGATGCTGTCGATCTCGGCGCGCAGGGCGGCCAGAGCCTGTTGCTCGGGGGTCAGATCGGCCACGTCAGGCCACACTTGTTGAATGTTGGAATTGGGCATTGAATTGGGCTTTCGGCATGGGGGAATTTCGATGTGCAGGGGCGAACAGCCGCTCTGATGCAGAACGGTCGCCGGTGAGACTGTCAGGAGCGAAGTAAGCCCGACGCCTCAGCCGGCGTATCGAAAGCCGTAAAAGCCGTAGCCAAAATAATAGCCGGCAACCGCGCGCATACGGTCGGAAGAAACAGAAAGAGCGCGCTGGCGGGACATGGGTCCGAGTCCGGTTATTCAGGATCGTTTGCGATCCGAGCGGCCTTAAAGCACGCAAAGACCGTGCGCAGTCAAGCCTGCGTCACCGCCAAAAGAAGGAAACGCGTTCGATTATCGCTGGAATCCTGCAAATCGTTGCGCAGGATCGACAAACCATAGACCTCAGCGGCGCCGACCGGCGCAATCGCAGCCCGCGTCGCATCACCCGCTTCCGCCACATCGCGTGCAGCGCCCGCCGTGTCGAAATGCTCGATGACCTTCAGGTGCATGCCCTTCAGCGTGGCGGCGCACTGGGCCAGGGCGATGGGGTGGCTTTCGACCGAACGGATATCCGCCAGCCGCGCGCCTTCAACCGACATCAGGGCATGGCGAATAGGACGCCATACGTCCGCCAGCACAGCCAGACCTGACTCGCGCACCAGCGTCGCCGCCGGTTCAACCGCACCAATGCTGGAGTTCTCGACCGGGATCAGCGCCATGTCGCAATCGCCCGACTTCAGGGCCGCGAGAGCTTCAGCAAAGGTCGCATGGGGCACGGCCTCATCCCACGGACGCAACGCCACACAGGCCTCATGACTGAAGGCGCCCAACGCCCCCTGAAACGCCACGCGAGCGTAGGCAGGTTCATCGGCGTGAGAAGACGTATTGGTCATGGTCGGTCCTGAAAGCGCGCCAGCCCCTACAAAGGACCGACGTTGTGGCCGCATCGCGTCCACAACAGATTGCCTTTGCGGCGCCCGCTCGGTCGCGACAAGCCCGGCGGGATAACCGCCCGGCCGAAGCCAGGCGGTTTCCTCATTTCGTCAGGCCGCAGCCGACTGGTTCACCCGGCCCGACTTCAGGCGTTCAGCCACCAGGAAGGCCAACTCCAGCGCCTGATCGGCGTTCAGGCGCGGGTCGCAGTGGGTGTGGTAACGGTTGGACAGGTCGTCCTCGGTCACCGCCTGGGCGCCGCCGATGCATTCGGTGACGTTCTGGCCGGTCATCTCCAGGTGAACGCCGCCGGGGTGGACACCCTCGGCCTCGGCCACGTCGATGAAGCTGCGGACTTCGCCCAGGATGCGGTCGAACGGACGGGTCTTGTAGCCATTGCCGGCCTTCAGCGTATTGCCGTGCATCGGGTCGATGGACCAGATGACCTTGCGGCCCGACGCCTTCACTTCGCGCATCAGCTTGGGCAGACGCTCGCCGACCTTGTCGTGACCGAAGCGGCCGATCAGCGTCAGACGGCCCGAGATATTGTCCGGGTTCAGGGCGTCGATCAGCGGCAGCAGGTCGTCCGCCGTCATCGTCGGCCCGCACTTCACGCCGATGGGGTTTTTGATCCCCTTCATGAACTCGACGTGGGCGCCGTCCAACTGACGGGTGCGCTCGCCGATCCACAGCATGTGCGCCGAGGTGTCGAACCATTCGCCCGAACCACCGTCAAGGCGCGTCAGCGCGCTTTCGACGTTCAGCAGCAGGGCTTCGTGGCTGGTGAAGACCTCGACCCGGCTCAGGTCCGGGTGGGTTTCAGGCGTGACGCCGACGGCCTCCATGAAGGCCAGGGCTTCGGTGATCTTATCGGCCAATTCACGGTACTGAGCGCCCGCCGCATTGTCGCCTGCGAAGCCCAGGGTCCAGCGGTGGATGTTGTACAGGTCCGCATAGCCACCGCCTGCAAAGGCGCGCAGCAGGTTCAGCGTCGAGGCCGACTGGTTGTAGGCGCGGATCAGGCGCTGCGGATCAGGCAGGCGCTCTTCAGGCGTGAAGCCCATGCCGTTGATGATGTCGCCGCGATAGCTGGGCAGTTCGACGCCGTCGATCTCCTCCAGCGGAGACGAGCGCGGCTTGGCGAACTGACCGGCGATGCGGCCGACCTTCACCACCGGCTTGCGGCCAGCGAAGGTCAGCACCACCGCCATCTGAAGGATCAGACGGAAGGTGTCGCGGATGTTGTCCGTCGAGAACTCCTTGAAGCTTTCGGCGCAATCGCCGCCTTGCAGCAGGAAGGCCTCGCCCCGCTCAACCTGAGCCAGTTTCGACGTCAGGTGGCGGGCTTCGCCTGCGAAAACGAGGGGCGGCAGGGCGCGCAGTTCGTCCTCGACGACTGCGAGCGCATTAGGATCCGGATAGTCCGCCGGCATATGCAGGGCGGTCTTCGTTCTCCAACTTTCGGGGGTCCAGCGTGTCATCGCGCAAGAATAAGGCTTCGCAGCGCATCAAACAACGAAAACAGGGACAGATATTGCTTTAATCCGCCGACTGGTCCTCGGGCGGTGATTTTTCGCCTGCCGCCTCGGCTTTCCGCTCGGCTTTCAGAGCCGCCTTCTCGGCCGCCTTCTTGGCCGCCGCGCGCTCACGTTCCTGGCGCTCAAAACTGTAGTTAGGCTTACGGGCCATCGGCGTCTCCATTCGTTGGTCTGATCGCAAGATGGCGACAGGAACATCCGTACACAACGGATGGATTCGCCGCACCACGCGACCGTGCAGCTCAATATTTCTCTACTAGGCTCCGAAATGCCCGTCGGGCGGCGCGAAACGCCCTGCACGCGATACGCCGCAGGCCTGACGCCTGAACCTTCCCGACGCCGGGTTCGTTGTCTCTGCATCGAAATGGAGCCGAACATGTCCGCCACTTCCATCCGACGCGACTATCTCAGCCGCCCCCTCTACGCCTGGGCCAAGACCGTTCTGCCCGAGATGTCAGCGACTGAAGCCGAGGCCATTCAGGCAGGCGATGTCTGGTGGGACGCAGAGCTGTTCACGGGCGCGCCGGACTGGGACGCCTTCCTCGCCATTCCCCCGGCGACGCTGACGGCGGAAGAGCAGGCGTTTCTGGACGGCCCGACTGAACAACTGTGCGCCATGCTGGATGACTGGAAGATTACCTGGGAGGACATGGACCTGTCGCCCGAGACCTGGGACTTCATCAAGCGCGAGAAGTTCCTCGGAATGATCATCCCCAGGGCCTATGGCGGGCTGGAGTTCTCGGCCTACGCCCACTCCGAAGTGGTGCGGAAGATTTCGACCCGTTCGGTCGCCGCCGCGGTGACGGTGATGGTGCCGAACTCTCTCGGCCCCGGCGAACTGCTGATGAAGTTCGGCACGGAGGAACAGCGCGAACGCTGGCTGCCGCGCCTCGCCAATGGCCGCGACATCCCCGCCTTCGGCCTAACCAGCCCGGAAGCCGGCTCTGACGCCGCGTCGATGACCGACGAAGGCGTAATCTGCGAAGGCGAATATGAGGGCCGCAAGGTTCTCGGCATGCGGTTGAACTGGAAGAAACGCTACATCACGCTTGGCCCCATCAGCACGGTTCTGGGCCTGGCCTTCAAGATGCGTGACCCCGACGGTCTGCTGGGCGGCGAGGAAGACCTGGGCATCACTGTCGCGCTGATCCCGACCGACACGCCCGGCGTCACCATCGGTCGCCGCCATCTGCCGTCCATGCAGGCCTTCATCAACGGCCCGAACGAGGGGCAGGATGTCTTCCTGCCGCTGGACGCCATTCTGGGCGGCCCTGAGCGGATCGGCCAGGGATGGATGATGCTGAATGCGGCGCTGGCCGCCGGGCGCGGCATCTCCCTACCCTCCCTGTCCGCAGCAGGGGCGGCCCTCGCCGCACGCACCACCGGCGCCTATTCCCGCGTCCGCCAGCAGTTCCGCATACCTATCGGCCAGTTCGAGGGCGTGCAGGAGCGCCTCGCCCGCATCGCCGCCAACGCCTATCTGCTGGATGCCGCGCGCCGCTTCACCTGCTCAGGTCTGGCTTTGGGCCACCATCCGTCCGTGGTGTCCGCCATCATGAAACAGGGTGCGACCGAGCGGATGCGAACCGCCGCCAATGACGCCATGGACGTCCATGCCGGCAAGGCGGTGATCGACGGGCCGAGCAACTATCTGGGCAACTTCTATCGCTCCGTGCCCGTGGGGATTACGGTGGAGGGGGCCAATATCCTGACCCGCAGCCTGATCGTGTTCGGCCAAGGCGCCATTCGCGCGCACCCCTATATTTTGAAAGAGATGGAGGCGCTGGCGGATCAGGACATGGAGCGTGGTCTGGCTCAGTTCGACGCCGTCTTCTGGACCCATGTCGTCCATAGCCTACGCACCGCCCGCCGCGCCTTCACCAGCGCCTGGACGGATGGCCGCTTCGGCGCTGCGCCCCAATCCGGACCTGCGCGTCGCTACTATCGCCGCATGGGCCGTTACGCCGCCGCCTTCGCCCTGGCGTCCGACATGGCCATGCTGACCATGGGCGGTGAGCTGAAGCGCAAGGAAATGCTGTCCGCCCGGTTCGGCGACATCCTGTCCGAGCTCTACATGATGAGCGCCGCCCTGAAGCGCTGGGAAGACGAAGGCCGCCAGACCGCCGACCTGCCCCTGCTGGACTATGTGATGCAGGAGGGTTTCCTGACCATCGAGCGTCGGCTGAAAGAAATCCTCGACAACTTCCCCAGCCGTCCTGCCGCGTGGCTGCTGAAGGTGTTCGTCCTGCCGTTCGGCGTGATCCGCTCGGGTCCACGCGACGCCACTGTGCGGGCCTGCGCTGCCCTGCTGATGGAGCCGTCTGCGACGCGGGATCGTTTGACCGAGAATGTCTATATCGGCGAACAGGCCGTTGGTCGCCTGGAACATGCGTTTGAGCTGGTGGTCCAGACCCAACCGATCCACGACCGCTTGAAGCGCCAACGCATCCGCGACTGGCGTGACGCGCTGGATCAGGGTCTGTTGTCAAAGGGCGAAATCGAACAGCTTCAGGCCGCCGATGAAGCCGTCGCCGACATCATCGCCGTGGATGACTTTGCACCGGAAGATCTTGCTCGTGTCCGTCGCTCGCCAGGTCTGGCTGCAGCCGCCGAATAATCGCCAGACTGGGGCGCACAGCCATCCGACCGTGCGCCCCGCCGTTCTGCGTCAGGCGCGACGTGCCGCCTCGGCCGCCCGTAGCACACGCAGGAAATTGCCGCTCCAGATCGCGTTGATCTGCTCCTGCGTATAACCGCGACGCAGCAGTTCGCGCGTCACATTGGGCGCATCGGCCTCGCTGTCGAAACCAATGACGCCCGCGCCGTGGTTGAAGTCGGTGCCGATGCCGACATGGTCCCAGCCAATCCGCTTGGCGACATAATCCAGCTGATCGACATAGTTGCTGACGTTGGCGCGAGGCAGCAACGGCGCCAGGGCGTCAAGGAAGGCTTGCTGTCGCGCGCCAAGGCCGCCGTACCCATCGTTCGGCGCCGAAAACTCCGGCGACAGGCCGTACTGGACGCGCAGCGCGCTAATGCCCGGACGGCTCGATGCGCTCACCTGCACCAGATAGGCGTTGAACGGCGTCAACTGAACCACGCCGCCATTGGCCTTGATCGCATCCAGTTCTGCGTCAGACAGATTGCGCGTATTGTCGATCAGCGCCCTTGCGTTCGAATGGGTCGCTGCGACCGGCGCGCGGCTCAGCGCCAGCGTTTGAACCAGGGCTTCACTCGACAACTGCGACACGTCGATCAGGACGCCCAAATCATTCAGCTTCGCCACCGCCGCACGCCCTAAAGGCGACAGGCCGTGATGCTCCGCCACCGGCTGATCGACAGGGCGCGACGAATCCGAGAAGGCGTTATGGCCTGCGTGGTTGAAAGCGAACACGCGAACGCCCTCGCGATAGAAGGCGTCGATCTGGCTGAGGTCATCGCCGATCGACCGCGCATTCTGGAAACCGATCAGCACGGCGACCTTGCCCTGCCCCACCAACCGGGTCACGTCGTCCGCACTCAAGGCGATGCCGACACGTTGCGGGTTTTCGGCGGCAAATGCCTTGATCCTGGCCAGCTTCTCATCCGCCTCCGCTCGTGCTGCACGCTGGCCCGCCGCATCACGCGGCCCCGGCCCGACCGCAACCGACAGCACCACCGCATCGACGCCGCCCCGCGTCAGATGATCCAGATCCACGCGTGAGCCGTGGTTGGGCAGATAATAGCGCTCTGGCGTGCTGGGCAGCAGCACGTCAGCATGCCCGTCCAACACCAAAGCCGCGCGGTGAACCGCCTCGGCATTCTGCGCCTGCGCCCCCGCAGACGTGCTTCCCAACAACGCCAAGGCGCTGACCGCCGTTACAAATGAAATCGTCCGCGTGATCGCCATTGTGACCTCCTCCAAACCAGGTTCGATGAGGAAATTAGGCAGGATGCCGGATGTTTGGCGCGTCAGAAGGACAGATAAAGCCTTTAGAGATTCTCTTCCCCGCCGGATCGTTAGAGAGGAAAAAGCGGCGCCCAAACATAGCGCCTTCCAAAGGATGCGAATGAAGTGGGCACAGTTAATGGCCCACAGCTGACACCACCGGAACGCTGCACCAGCCGACAGAAATCCTCATACTTTTGCTAGGCGAGGCTAATTTAGATTTTCTGCTCCGGCGCGAGGCGATCTCATTTGTCGCAACCGCCCTCCTACGCGCTTGATGAGGATGCGCCGCAGCATCCGAGGAGTCCATCATGCGCATCCGCCACACCGCCAGTCCCGAACGTTCAACGAGCCATCAGCCGTGCGATCGCGTCAGGATTCCGGTGGCTTGCGCGGCGCACGGCGGCTGGACGATTCACATTCCAAGAACTCCTCGCCAACAGCAGCGGTTCGGGGCTGTAATCGCCTGATCGGGCTTGGCGCAATCGACGGTTCGGTCGCCCTGTTTACGGATGGGGCGGCGCGATCCCGTAAAGCTCCACCAGACAGGCGATGATCGCCCCCGCGCCCGCGACCGAGCGTCGACCTGCGTATATCGGTCCGGGTTGCTCTGTCGTCGCGCCGACAGGCAGGACCAGACGCGGCAAAGTCTGGTGCTGTTCACCCGCCAACGCCGCGACCGCCACGCGCGGGCGTTCAAACCCGATCCGATGCACGGTGATCCTTTCCTCCAGATGCGGATAGGATCGCAGCACCCCTTCCAGCAATGCCGAATAACGGTCGAAATAGATCGTGCCTGGAAAAGCAGGATCATCGAACCCGGGCTTTAGCAAGAAGAGGTCGGCGCGCAGGGGGATGGCGTCATTCATGACCTCACTTCTCAACAAGGGCGCGAGATCGCTCAACCTCAGAAAAACTACACCGACCGTGTGGCGATCTCATTTGCCCCATTGATGCTGCACACTGAACAGTCGTGGTCGAAATCAGGACCTGAGGGGGACCACCGTGCAACAACCGAAACGACAACCTAGACTTATGAGCCATGCCGCCGTGGCCGCGCTGACGGCTGCACTGACCGGCGCCAGCGGCTTCGCCAGTACTGCCGTCGCTCAGGATGCCACCCATCAGGTCGGCGATGTTGTCGTCACTGGCAAACGCACATCTCAGGCGGCTGTCGCCATCGGCGCCGATCAGGTCTCCAACACCATTTCGATCACACGCGAAGCCCTGCTTTCGGCGCCCGCAGGCGTGTCCGGCCTGAAGATGTTGGAGGGCCTTCCGGGCTTCAATGTTCAGGCCAACGATGCACTGGGGCTATACGAGTTCGGCAACTCCGTTTCGGTGCGCGCTTTTAACTTCCAACAGATCGGCTTCGTTCTGGACGGTGTGCCGATGGGCAGATCGGATCAGTTCGGCGGCAGCCCGATCTTCCGCTATGTCGAGAACGAAAATCTGGCGCGCGTGACCGCATCACAGGGCGCGGGCGACGTGACCCTGCCCAGCTATGCATCGCTTGGCCCCATTGTTCAGTACGTCACGATCGATCCGGCCCAGACCTTCGGCGTGACCACAACCCTGTCCGCAGGCAGCGACAATCTTCGTCGCGGCTTCTTGCGTGTCGACAGTGGCGAACACGGCCCGTTTTCGGCCTATGCCAGCTATTCCAAATTCTCAGCTGACCTCTGGCGCGGCCCCGGCGACATCAATCGTGAACATGCAGAGGGCAAGCTTCGTTACCGCGCCGCAAATGGCGCAGAGGCAACCTTCGGCGTCACCTGGAATGACTATTTCGACTATGACGCGCCCGCGATCACCAAGGCCCAATACAATGGCATAGCCGGGGACGTCTTCGGACGCAGCGGTCGCGACTTCGCCTATCTGGGCGAAGTGCCGGTCCTGACCCAGACAACGCCGGGCGTCGTCTATTCGAACCCACTCTACAACCAGTACTACAAACAGGCGGTCAACAAACGAACCGACACCCTTTACCACCTGTCTGGCGCCCTGCCGGTGTCAGACAATTTTCACCTCGAAGGCGCCGTCTATTATGAGGACAAGGAGGGATATGGGGTCTCGCCAGAGGCCTATGCGACCTCATTAGCGAGTTACAATGCCGAACGGCTGATCCTGGCCGATCTGGTGGCGCCGAAGGGACTTCAGTACGGCCTGTCAGAAGTGTCCGGCGATCGTAAGGGCGCCATCGCCCGCGCCGTCTGGGAGTTGGGCGCGCACCGCCTGACGGGAGGCGTCTGGTTCGAGACCGACAACTATCACCGCACACAAGCCCGCTATAATCAGGCAGGCGGCAGTCCGGACGGCGCCCTGCTGAAAAATGAACCCGTCCACCGCCAGCGCGACTTCGTTTCGACGCGCGAGACGCGCCAATTGTTCATTCAGGACGTGATCAGCCTGCTGGATGACCGGCTGAAGATCGAACTGGGCGTCAAGGCGCTGGATATCGACTACACCATCAGCGGCTATCGCAACCCGGCCGACTACATCAACAGCCGCAAACCCTCCATCAGCAAGAACTGGTCGGACAGCTTCCTGCCGAACCTGGGCCTGGTCTGGAACCTGAACCACACAGACCAAGTCTTCGCTTCATATGCCGAAAACCTGGCGCTGCCACGCGGCGCTGACGATGTGTTCGCTCTGGCCAGCCCGACAGCCAAGGCGCCGAATGCGGAGATCTCGAAGAACTGGGAACTGGGCCTCCGCACCAACCGCCCCACCTTCAATGCAGCGCTGGCCCTGTACCGCACGACCTTTGACAATCGGCTTCAATCCTATGCTGTCACCGTGCCGGGCAGCGGCGCCACCGAGAACTTTTTCCAGAACGTCGGAGAAGTCGAAGCCCATGGGGCCGAGTTCAGCGGCACATGGAAACCTGAAGGACTGGGCGGCTTCGTCTATTTCAACGCCAACGCCAGCTATAATGTCGTCGAGTTCAAAAACGACCTGCCCGGCTTCACCCCAATCACCGGCGCGCCTCTGATCATCGCTGGCAACACGACGCCCGACAGCCCAGAGTGGATCATCCAGGGCGGCGTTACCATCGAGCCGACATTCTGGATCGTAGCCAATGTCTCGGCCCGCCACATCGGCGAACGCTTCTCGAACTTCACCAACACCGAGACCGTCCGCGCCTATACGATCGTCAACGCCTACGTCGATTTCGGAGACAACTGGTCGATTGGTCCGGCGCACGATTTAAGGCTACGCTTCAATGTCGATAATCTGCTCGATGAAGACTACCTTGGCACCATCACCACGACAGTGAACACGCCAGCCACCTTCCGTCCCGGCCCGCCCCGCACGGTGCAGGTCTCGCTAACAACGAGTTTCTGATGATCCGATCCAAGTTCCCGCTGCTTCGACACGCCCAGACCGCCTCATCGCGGACATCCCGAAAAGGAGCGCTTATCGGCGTAGCGCTGGGCGGCATTCTATTGGCGGCGGGGGCGGCGGCATCGGCGCAGACGACGGCGGCCCCGTCGTCTGCAGAAACTCACGCTCTGCATGAACGCCTGTTGGTGCTGGACACCCACCTCGACACGCCGATGAACCTGGTCAAGCCGGGCTGGAGCATTCTGGATCGCCACAGTATCGAGGAAGGCTCCCAGGTCGACTATCCCCGCATGGTCGAAGGCGGGCTGGATGGCGGCTGGTGGGCCGTCTATTCCTCGCAAGGCCCGCTGACGCCGGAGGCCACCGCCGCATCACTGGCCGTGGCGCAGGAACGCATTCGCGCCATTCGCGCCCTGGCCACCGAACACCCGGACAAGTTCGGCCTGGCGCTCAAGGCCGCAGACGCCGCCCCCATCGCGGCGGCGGGCAAGCGGGTCGTCTTCATCTCGATGGAGAATGCTTATCCTCTGACAGGCCGCCCCGATCAGGTTCAGGCCTTCTATGATCAGGGCTTGCGCATGATCAGTCTGGTTCACTTCGCCAACAATGAACTGGCGGATTCCGCGACCGATCCGGCTGGCCCGCGCTGGCATGGCCTAAGCCCCGCTGGCCGCCGCATGGCCGCCCAGGCGAACCAGTTGGGCATGGTGATCGACGCTTCCCATGCTTCGGATGATGTATTCGATCAACTGATCGCCTATTCGGCCACCCCGATCATCCTGTCCCACTCGGGTGCGCGCGACATCTACGATCATGCCCGTAACATCAACGATGAACGCCTGCGCCGTCTGGCGGCGTCTGGCGGGGTGATCCAGGTCAATGCTTTGGGCGCCTATCTGAAGGCCCTGCCGGACACGCCGGAACGCGCGGCCGCCCTGACCGCTTTGCGCACCGAGTTCGGCGCACCCGCCGACCGCACGCCTGCACAGAGCGCCGCCTATATCGAACGTCTGCGCGCCCTCAATCGCGTCCATCCGGCAACCCAGGCCGACTTCGAGGACTATATCCTGCACCTGCTGCACATCCTGGCGGTCGCAGGCCCTCGCCACGTCGGCATCGGCGCCGACTGGGACGGCGGCGGCGGCGTGACGGGCATGAACGATGTCGCCGCCCTGCCCCGCATCACCGAACGCCTGCTGGCCGAGGGCTATTCGGAAAGCGACCTCGCAGCCATATGGTCCGGCAACGCCCTGCGTCTGTTGAAACAGGCCGAGGACTACGCCGCATCCTTGAAGCCCGCGACCCGTCGTTAGAACGGCAAAAACCGGGGCGGAACATCCGACGCCCCGGCTCTGAACATCCGGCGCCGCTGCAGCGATGCAGCGGCGCTTTCTATTGGCGGATCACGTCGTTTCCAGCGGCACCGACGGCGTGACATTTGGAAAGACGGCCTCGACCTGATCGTCGCTGACATGCGACGCAAGGCTATAGCCGTTCACGGGCTGCGCGCGATTGACCCAAAGGGCGTAATAGAGGTGGTCTGCACGCGGATCATTCGTGTTGGGATGCAGCAGTATGGTCAGACCCAGGCTGTTGAGTTGCAGCCACGGCACCAGCGTCGGCAGCAACTCATTGCTGAACCCGAAATAGAACGAAGGCGTCACGTGCGGGCCGCGCGGCTCCAGGTTCCAGTTGCCCAGTTCGACGGGGAAACGCTCGATCGCCCACTTCCGCAGCAGGGCCGCCTTTTCGTAGGTGTCTTCATCAAAATAGATGTGGGCGTGGTAGCTCTTGATGTCCGTATAGGCGCGCGGCTGCGACGGCAGGGTCTGCTCGCCAGGACGCACACTGACGGGTCGAGCGGCCGGTTCCTTGTAAGTCTCATAACCCCAGGGACTGCGCCCCGCGGGATTTCGCGAACTGGCGGGCGAAGCGCCAGGCGCCGCCTCACCGCCCCGCGACGGCTGGGCCTGAGCCTGAGCGCCGTTCGCACCCGCAGTCAGACCTGCGGCGACCGCCAAACCTGAACCGATAAGCAAACTACGCCGACCTGGGGACAGCAGATCTGCCCAGTCCTGATCAGTTTCGGCTTCGACTAGGCGGCGTAGATCGGACGATTTTGACATAGGCGTCTTATGGCTTTGAGACATCCTGCATCCGTCAAAACCGCCGCCTTTTCAGGCCGCAGTTCGCTTGCGAACACGCAAGAAACCCCTGCGAAAACAATATCCCATAAGCCTGCCTCGGCCGATTTACTGCAATGCAGAAGTTTTCGCCGACCTTTAGAAAAACTGGCTTCTAAACGCCTCACTTGGCGCTCAAACGCAAAAAGCTTCGCTGGCGGCGTCGAGGCGCTTGACGTTTTGTGATGTTATCTCATAACTGCATCACCTTCTTGGTGAAAGCCTCCTCCCCATGCGTACGACCTCTTCCGCTCACGCCCTCCTTCTTGGCGCAGCAGCTTCCGCCCTGCTCGCCGGTGCAGCCACCGCCCAGACCGCGCCGCCGCCAACCTCCAAGCAAACCGCAACGGTTGACGACGTGATTGTCACCGGCGCCCCCTACGGCATCAGCCAGCGTGCGACCACGATCGCCACCGACGTCATTGACCAGCAAGCGCTTGCGACCTCTCCTGCCGTGTCGCTGGGCGATCTGGTCGCCAGCCACCCCGGCATCCGCTCGACCGACTTTGCACCCGGCGCCAGCCGCCCGGTCATTCGCGGACTGTCCGGCCCTCGCGTTCAGGTCCTGACCAACGGCATCGGCCTGATCGACGCCAGTTCAGTCTCGCCCGACCACGCCGTCGCCACCGATCCGGCCGAAGCCAGCCGCATCGAAATCATCCGCGGACCGGCGACCCTGGTCTATGGCGGCTCCGCCATCGGCGGCGTCGTGAACGTGATCGACGACCGCATTCCAACCAAGATCCCTGATGGCGGCCTGGCCGGGGTTGTCTCCACCCAGGCTTCCAGCGTGGATGATGGGCGCAGCGGTTTCGGGCGCGTCACAGTGGGCGCAGGGCATTTCGCCTTCAACCTGGACGGCGTGCGCCGCAAGACCAGCGACTACGACATCCCCTCCCCGGCCATTTCCGCCCGCAAGGCCCAGGCTGACGGCATTGATCGCGGCCCCGGCGGGACCCAGCCCAACAGCTATACCGACCTGACCGCCTGGGGCGTCGGCGGCTCCTACATCACGGACAAGGGCTATATCGGCGCCTCCTACAAGGACACCGACAGCGAATACGGCACGGTTGCGGAAGAGAAGGTCTTCATCAAGCTGAACCAGGAACGCTATGACGTTCGCGGTGAATACCGGTTCGACGACGGCCCGTTCTCAGCCCTGCGCGGTTCCTACGGCCATGCCAAATACACTCACACCGAGTTTGAGGACGTCGGCGAGCCCGGCACCGTCTTCAACTCTGACGGCTGGGAAGGCCGCGCCGATCTGGTGCAGCGTGAACGTAACGGCTGGAACGGCGCGGTCGGCGTCCAGGGTCTGTCACGCAACTTCCAGGCTATCGGCGAAGAGGCTTTCGTCCCCACCGTCGATATCGACGAACTGGGCGTCTATACGGTCCAGCGCCTGGACCGTGCCCACTACGGCTTTGAAGGCGGCCTGCGCTACGACCGCCGCGAACTGAGCGCCACGCCCATAGGCGGTGTCAGCCAGGTGGATCGCGAATTCAATAACTGGTCCGCTTCGGCCGCCGGTTTCCTTCGTCCTGCGCCTGGCCTGTTCCTTGGCCTCAGCCTTGCCCACAACGAGCGCGCGCCCAGCGAGGTCGAACTGTTCGCGGACGGCGTTCACATCGCCACCGCCGCCTATGAGACCGGCGACCTCAACTTGAACAGCGAGAAGGTCAATACGCTGGAGGGCACGGTGCATTACGACCGCGGGCGGTTCACCGGCGACCTGCACGTCTATCACTCCTGGTATGACGGCTTCATCGACGAGCGACCGACGGGCGCCAGCTTCCTCTCCGAAGGCGAGGAATTCCCCGTCTTCCAATTCGTCCAGACCGATGCCCGCTTCTACGGCTTCGAACTGGAAGGGGCCTATTCCCTGTGGGAGAGCGGCGACCGCAAGCTGTCGCTGGAAGGCGCGGCGGACTTTGTGCACGCGCAAACGAATCTTGGCCCGGCGGCGCGCATCCCGCCCTACTCTGTCACAGGACGCCTGGCCTGGACCTCAACGCCGTTCGACGCCAGCGTCGAGGTTCGCCATGTCGGCGAACAGGATCGGGTCGCCAACGCCGGAGAACTGCCAACGGACGACTACACGCTGTTGAACCTGGCCGCCGCCTGGCGTCCGTTGACGGATCACAACGTGACCCTATTCGCCGAAGCCAGAAACCTGACCAACGAAGAAGCCCGCGAACACGTGTCCTTCCTCAAAGACATCGCGCCTATGGCTGGCCGCAACCTGCGCGTCGGCGTCGCCTACCGCTTCTGACATCTGAGCTAAACAAAAAGGGCGACGCCGAGACATCGACGCCGCCCTTTTCAATTCGCGATGACGCCAGTGCTAGTCGCGATAGTTCAGCGCGGGCGAACGCTCACCCAGCAGGGCGCGATATTGGAAGTCGGGGCCACGACGCTGTTCGAACTCAGCCTTGGCCTGAGCGATGACGTCGGGGCTCTGGAACAGTTCCGCCGTCGTCAGGGCCAGGGTCTTGGCCGCCAGATGCGCGCCCTTCAGGCCGATAGACGACCCTGCAGCCACAACATTCTGCCAACTGTGCCCCGCTGAGCCGGGAACGAAGGTCGCGGTCGACAGGCCGACCGTCGGCGTGACCCAACTGACATCCGACACGTCGGTCGATCCGCCGAATTCGCCGCCGATCACAGCCGGTTCGATCTCTCCGACGCTGGACAGGGCCGGACGAACAGGGAAGCTTTTCTGAATCTCGGTCGCCAGAGCGATTTCTTCCGGCGTCCAGGTGATGCCGCCGACGCTGCGCAGATTGCGGTCCATCACATGCATCAGGGCTTCATTCGGCAGCATGGAATAGACGCCGCCGATCGCCTCGAACTCGACGCGCGTGCCCGTGCCCATCGCCGCGCCATCAGCCGCCGCCTTAACCCGCTCCAACACGTCGCGGACAATGTTGGGATCGGTGTGACGCACATAATAATAGCTCTCGGCGAAGGCCGGGACGACGTTGGGCGCCTTGCCGCCGTCGGTGATGACATAGTGGATGCGCGTACGGTCAGGGATGTGCTCGCGCATCATATTGACCATGGCGTTCATGGACTCGACACCATCAAGCGCCGACCGCCCCTTGTCCGGCGCCGCCGCCGCGTGAGCCGCCGTGCCATAGAAGCGGAACTTGCCCGAGACATTGGCCATGGTGTCGCCCTGGCGGGCGCTGTTCACATTGCCGGGGTGCCAGTGGATCGACACGTCCACGTCGTTGAACAGGCCGTCGCGGACCATATAGACCTTGCCCGACCCGCCCTCTTCCGCAGGCGTACCATAGACGCGCAGTTCACCCTTGATGTTGTTGGCGACCATCCATTCCTTGACGGCGATGGCCGACTGAACCGACGCAGCGCCGAACAGGTTATGACCGCAGCCATGACCGCCAGCCGCGCCAGCTGACTGCTGCGTCGGGCTCAGGGTCTGGGAAAGGCCCGGCAGGGCGTCAAACTCGGCCAGAACCGCGATGACCGGCCCAGCTCCGTTCTTGAAGCTGGCCAGAAAGGCCGTGGGTTCACCAGCGATGCCGGGCGTCACAGTAAAGCCCGCTTCGCGAAGCTGACCTTGCAGCAGAGCCGTGCTCTGCACCTCCTGATAGCCCAGCTCGGCGAAACGCCAGATTTCGAGTGCGGCATGGTCAAGCGCGGGCTGGTTACGCTCAACAGTCGCCAAAATCTGCGTCTGGTCTTGAGGCGTCAGTTCGGCCGCAACAGCCGGAGCGGTAAGTCCGGCGAGAGCGGCGGCGAGCGCCAATGCGCGCATCGAAACAGGTTTCATCGAGAACTCCAGAAAACACATGCAGATAGGGCGGAGAGCATCGCCGCTCCCCGCCCCAAGACAGTCAACTCAGATCAGAACGACTTGCGGACACTGACGTACCAGTAGCGTCCATAGGGCTGATACACGGTGCCAACATAGCCCGCGCCGGACAGCGGCGGCTGCTCATCGGTGATGTTGCGCACACCGACCCGCACAGCCGTGTTCGACAGACGACCGCCCTCGAACTCGTACTCGCCGTACAGGTTCGCCGTCAGTGTGGATTCCACCGTCCAGAAATCACCCGAAGAATTGACCAACGAGGTGTCATTCAGTTCCGAGATATACTGGGTGAAGGCGCCAACGGTGACGTTCTGGTAGCGCCAACTGCCAGACAGCGACCACTTCCATTCCGGCCGCCCCAGATCATTGATCAGATTGCCCGAACGTCCGCCGAAGGTGATCGCCGGATCGATGGTCCCCGCTGCCTTCGCCGCCATCAGCTCCTGCATACCGGGCGCGGATTCAAGATAGTATTTGAGCAGGTGAGACACGTTCAGATTCAGGCTGAAATCACCGTATTTGGTGCCGCGCAGATTCCACATCGCGCCCAGATCGAGCCCCTCGACCGTCTGAGGCTGCTGATTGGTGTAGGCGTCCGTTACGTACTGGACTTCACCTGCCGCCGTCAGGCCCGTGCCGGCATAGATAGTGTTGTCAGCTGCTGTAGGATCCGCACGGATCACGTTCGGATTGAAGCTGCCGTTCTTGCGCAGCAGATAGTCCAGGATCAGGGCGTTCTGACCACGGAACAGGCCAACCATGCCGGTCTGTTCAACCTTCCACCAGTCAGCGGTGAAAGTGAAGTTGCCCAGTTGCTCCGGCAGGAAGCGGGGCTGGATCACCATGCCGAACGACGTGGTTTCAGACTCTTCCGGCTGCAGGTTCGGATTACCCGACCGCCGCTCAGCCGTCAGCTTGCGCACATGGTTGGTGTTGACGCTGGCCGCATCAGCAAAGGCGCTTGGCGGCGTATAGGAGGCGCCGCACTGGTTCATGCCAGTCATCGCGCCGCGACGGATCAGGGCTTCGCAATAGGCATAGTCGTTCGAGCTGTTCGAACGCGTGATGACCGTGGCGTTGATCTGCTCCAGGTTCGGCGCCCGGAATCCCTGCGCCCATGAGGCGCGCAACCGCAAGCCATCGACGATATCCCAGGCCGCCGCAATCTTCGGCTTGGCTATATCACCAAAGTCCGAATAGTGCTCGAACCGGCCAGCCACCTGGACCTCAAGATTGTGCACGAACGGCACATTCATCTCGGGCGAGACCAGCGGCGCTGCAAACTCGGCATAGGCAGAGAAGACGTCACGCTCGCCGTAGGTGTCCGGGTTTTCCGCCGAGTTGATCAGGTCGCTGTAGATCGCACCTGACTTGTCCGTGTAGCGGATCGTGCCGTCGATGCGGCTGTCACGGTCATCAAGCTGGCTCTCGGTGCGCGCTTCGATCCCGAACGCGGCGCCGACAGGACCGCCAGGCAAGGTGAAGAAGTCAGGACGCGAAACCTTAAAGTCCCATAGTCCCAGCTCCGTCTTGGTCTTGCGGACCATATCGACACGGATCGCATCGAGCGCGGCCTGGCTTGACGGCGTAGAGTCGCCGTAACGTGGATGGTTGCGGTCGCCGCCGTTGAAGAAGTTATAGGCGTCAGGTGTCGACTTGGCCGCCCATTCCGCCAGACGCGTGGTCGAGATGTTGTCGGACACGTCCTTGGCCGAGGCTTCGGACCATAGCAGGGCCGACTCCCAGTTCCAGCCGCGCCATTCGCCGCGCAGACCACCAAGGAAGCGATATTGCTGGTTCGTTACATCGACATTGATCGGCCCCATGTCGTTGAAACGATACCCGGTCAGCAGAACGTCCTGCTTGAAAGGGTTGTAGAAGTTCGCCCCCGGGATCGTCATGACGATGGACGACAGGGTGTTGATCGGCGCCTGACGCGCATGAGACTTGGCGTAATAGACGCCCAATTCGCCGAACGCCTCAACCGAGTCGTTGATCTTGTAACGTCCGGTCAGGAACAGGTTGAAGCGATCGACCTCAGGAATGACGGTCAGATTTTCCTGGGCTGTGTCGCCACGAAGCGCCGTATTGACGGTGGTGGTTTTCTTCAGGCACAGGCCGTCGCCCAACGCTGCGGCGCAGCCCGCGACGCTATCCGGCTGAATTGTAAAGCTGGTGAAGCTCTGCCCGCCGAACTGGGCCGTAGCCTTGTTCGACAAGGTGAACTGCCCCCAGGGCGTCAGCTGCGACAAACCGACAAGGCTGGAGTTGTTCTCAAAGCCGGTGCCCGCGAACAGGGGGCTCTTGTCGTCAGACGCCGTGTACGGCTTGTCCAACGTCGTCATCTCGTCGCGATGGTCGTAGTTGAAGAACAGCGAGACATTGCCGCGGCCCTCTTCGATATCTTGGCCGCCATAGAGCGAGAAGTTGAACTCTTTCATGCCGGTGCCTTCGGCGGCGCCGTACTGGCTGGAGACAGTCCAGCTGTTCATGTCATCGCGCAGGACGGTGTTGACCACGCCCGCCACCGCGTCCGCGCCGTAGATGGCGGCGGCCCCGTCACGCAGCACTTCCAGTCGCTTGAGACCCGAAACCGGGATGGCGTTGGTGTTGTAGGTCAGAACCGGAACCAGATGCTCGTTCGCCTGAGACGTCGGGTGTCCGACCACGCGACGGCCGTTCAACAGCACCAGCGTATTGCCGATGCCCAGGTTACGCAGATTGACCGAGCCGGTGTCGCCACGCGCCGAGTTGGAGGTCGCCGGCAGATAGCTGGAGTTGAAGGTCACATCGCCCATCTGCGGGATGGAGCGCAGAAGCTCGTCGCCCGAAGTGGCGCCGGTGGCCAGGATCTGCTCTTCGCCGACGACAGTAACCGGCAGAGCCGCCGTAACCTTGGCGCCGCGAATCTGAGAGCCGACGACGACGATCTCATCGACCTGGCTGACAGGCCCGGAGGCCGCTTCCTGGGCCATGGCGGCGCCTGAGCCGAACAGGGCGGTGGTGGCGAGCATGGCCGCCTTGACGCCGCAACGCACGTTGAATGAACGCATAAACTTAGGAACCCCCAAACTATGATGCGGCCGCAGTATCCCCTCGATGCCCGCAGCCGTTTCTGAAATGTCTTTCGTGAAAGACAGCAAACTTAAAGCAACGGGGGATTGTGGAGCCCGCTACCTAAGCAAATTGCCTCATTTCAGACTAGAATATGTCACACTAGCCCCGTCAAGCTTTGCAGAATAAATATTGTCGTTATACGATAATGAACGCAGCATAGTTTCGCGAACTGTGCTTGAAACGCCTTTTTCAGCAATGCTATCGCTAAATTTGCAAATTCAAGCTCCACAGCCTTCCCGCGTGGAACTTCAATGCATGATAAAATGAGGGCGTATTGTGACGAAACACATACTGTTTGACCGGGCGGTTAGAACCGCAACGGCGATCTCAGTTTCACTCATGTTGCTGGCTGGGCCAGCGCAGGCTCAGGTCGCGGGCACCGCGGTCCATCCCGGCTCCGGCAGCGGCGGCGACATCGTCGGCTATGGCCAGATCCACAGCCCGGTCGTGGGTCGCGGCGGCATGGTCGCCAGCCAGAGCGATCTGGCCACACGCGTCGGCGTGGACATTCTGCGGCAAGGCGGAAACGCCGTGGACTCCGCCATCGCCATCGCCTTTGCAGAGGCGGTCACCCTGCCCCGCGCCGGCAACATCGGCGGCAGCGGCTATATGCTGGTGCATATGGCGGCGACCGCAGACCGCCCCGCCCAGGACATCGCGATCAACTATTACGGCACGGCGCCCGCAGCGACGACGCCGGAACTGCTGTTGGCCGCCGATGGCAAGTTTGACCGCACCAAGCCCTCAGGTTTCATCAATGTCGCCGTCCCTGGCACCGTCATGGGGATGTGGGAAGCGCATCAGAGATTCGGCTCGTTAAGCTGGGCCCAACTGATCGCCCCAGCGATCCGCCTGGCCGAAGACGGCTATGTTCTGACCGACGGTGAAGCCGACGCCACGGGCGGACGTGCTCGTGTTCTGGCCACCGATCCTGGAGCGCGCGAAGCCTATCTGAAACCCGACGCCAGCCCCTATCGTGCAGGTGAAGTCTTCCGCCAACCGCTGCTGGCCGAAAGTCTGCGCAAGGTGGCGCGCGGCGGCGCGGATGAATTCTACAAGGGCGAACTGGCCCACCAGATCGTTGCTGGAATCCAGGCCCAGGGCGGAGTGATCACCCTGGCCGACATGGCCGCCTATCGCGCCGATGTGTCGCAAGCGATCATGGGCAGCTATCGCGGCGCCCCCATCGCCTTCATGCCGCCCACCGCATCGGGTGTCAGCGTCGCAGAGGCCCTGAACCTGCTGGAGCATTTCGACCTGAAATCCATGGGATGGGGCAGCGTCGACGCCCTGCACCTGATTTCCGAGGCCATGAAGATCACATCTTCAGACCGTCGCCTGATCGGCGGCGCGCCCCAATGGAACACCCCCGCCCAAGGCCTGGCCAGCAAGGCCTTCGCCGCCGAGCGCGTCAAACTGATCTCCCTGGACCGCAGCCTGAAGGCCGAGGACATCCCGGAGGGTAATCCCTATCCTTACGAAAGCCGTGACACGACCCACTTCTCGGTCGCCGACGCCCACGGCAACGCGGTGTCGAACACCTATACCCTGTCCAACTCCTATGGCGCGCACGTCGCGCCGGTTGGGACCGGCATCCTGCTGAACAACCACCTGGACAACTTCAGCTGGGGCACACGCGACGAGCCGAACTCTCCGGCCCCTGGCAAGCGTTTGGGCTCGACCATCACGCCGATGATCGTGTTCAAGGATGACAAGCCCTGGTTGGTCACCGGCACGCCGGGCGGCGGCTATATCATCGCCACCATGGTTCAGCTGGTCTCCAACGTCATTGATCACGACCTGAACATCGCAGAAGCGGCCATGCGTCCTCGCCTGAACCAGGGCGGCGGCGACAGCCCGCTGGAGCTGGAAGGCGGCTTCTCGCCTGACGTCGAGCGTCTGCTGCGTGAACGCGGTCATACGGTGCGCCCGTCCATGACCATGGGCAGCACCCAGTCCATTATGGTCGAAGGCGACCGCTTCCTCGGCGCTGTGGACACGCGCCGCCCCGACGCCCTGGCGCTGGGCGTCCGCTAAAAGCCCGTCCGAATGGAGACAGACCGATGATGCGCAAACTGTTGATGGCGAGTGTCGCCGGCTGCATCGCAGCGACCGGCGCCACACCCGTTCTGGCCGCCACCGCCCCGGCAGCCGCTTCGGCGACCGCATCATCGTCATGGCAGGACGGCCTGTTCGGCGTCCGCCTGGATCAGCAGAAGGCCAAGGTGGCCGTTCGCTTCCCCGCGCCGCAGGCCGACGGAAACCTGGGCCGGTATCTGTATCAACCCGGCCTGTCCGCAGGCCTGGGCATGGACGGCGCTGGGCTGGACCGTGCGGGGCTTGGTCAAGCCCAGATCATCGTCTTCCAGAAGATCGGCGGCCGCGTCTTCGCCCGGTTTGAGAACACCCGCTACCGCGCTGTCGATGCCGATCCCGATCAGGTGAACGCCGTCACAGCCTCATTCGCCTCATCCGTCATCTGGTCCGGCGAGATCACAGACACCGGCGCCGATGGGTCAGTATCGCTGGACCTGTCGTCCTTCCTTGAGCGCGATGCGGTAAACGCCGTCGCCCGGTTCAAGCGGGCACGGCTAGGCACGTTCAAACAGGCTCCTAACCTCAGCTACATCGACATCGGCCAGACACTGGTCTTCCCGGACAATGTCGAGTTCGAGACGGTCCAGACCTTCACCAGCGATGAACCGGGCGCCGATCTGACCCGCGTGACGCCGGACCCCCGGTCGGTGACGCTGGCCGTGCGCCACTCCTTCATTCGCCTGCCCGACGAAGGCTTCCAGCCCGTCCCCCACGACCCGCGCTCCGGCACCTCGGCTCAAGTCATAGTGACCGACTTCGCCGCTGATCTGGATCAGGCCGTGGTCAGCCGCCTGTCGCGTCGTTTCCGGCTGGAGAAGACCGATCCAACCGCTGCCCGCTCTACCGTCAAGAAACCCATCATCTTCTATGTTGACCGCGCGGCGCCGCCCGCCATTCGCCAAGCCCTGATAGAAGGTGGCGGCTGGTGGACTGAGGCATTCGACAAGGCGGGCTACATCGACGCCTTCCGTGTCGAACTGCTACCCGAGGGCGTCCATCCGATGGATGCGCGCTACAACATCGTCTCCTGGGTTCACCGCGAGACGCGCGGCTGGTCCACGGGAACCAGCGTCAATGATCCACGCACCGGCGAGATCGTGCGCGGGGTGGTCCAGCTGGGGTCTCTGCGCGACCGTCAGGACAAGATGATCTTCGAGGGGCTGGTCGGCGCCGACCGCAGCGGCACGGGCGCCGAAGATGATCCCGACCGCCTCGCCTATCACCGCCTGCGCCAGCTAGCGGCCCATGAGATCGGCCACGCCCTTGGCATCGCGCACAACTTCGCCGCCTCGCGTTTCGAAAGCCGAGCCTCGGTCATGGACTATCCGGCGCCCTGGGTCATCGCAGACGGCGACCGGTTGAACTTCAGCCGCGCCTATACGACCGGCGTCGGGGCGTGGGACGATTACGTCGTCAACTGGCTGTACGGCGACGCGCCGGGCCAGGATGCGAACGCGCGACGCTCCACTCTGGCAGCCCAGGCTCAGGCCAGGGGCTACCGCTTCCTGAACGACACCGACACCCGTCCGCTGGGCAGCCTGCAGCCCTACAGCGCCATGTGGGACAACGGCGAAGACCCCGTCGCCGAGTTCGCCAATGTCATGGCCGTGCGCCGCATCGCCCTGGCCCGGTTCGGCCTAAACAACCTGCCAGCAGGCGCGCCGACCTCTGATCTACGCCGCGTCATCGTGCCGATCTATCTGTATCACCGCTATCAGACCACGGCGGTCGGGCGTCAGATCGGCGGTGTCGACTATGGCTATTCGGTCAATGGTGACGGACGTGAACGCGCCGAGGCCACGCCAGCCTCCCAACAACGCGCGGCGCTGGACGCCCTGATGACCGCCCTGTCGCCACAGACGCTTGATCTGCGCGACGACCTGATCGACCTGCTGTCCTCGGCACAATCGGGAACCGGCGACCGCCAAATCCAGATCGAGCTGTTCGAGGGCAAGACAGACGCCGTATTCGACCCCTCATCCGCCGCCGCGGCTGCTGTCGAGGTCGTGTTTGAAACCCTTCTGGCCCCGGAACGCCTGAACCGCCTGGTGGAGCAGCAACGCCGCGATCCTAACCAACTGGGTCTGACTGAAGTTCTGGATCGCGTGTCCGCCACCGTCGGCGCTGGCGCACAGTTATCACCGCGAGAGGCCGAACTGCGTCGCGTCGCCCGCGCCCGCTACGCCGCCTATCTGGCCAATCTGATGCAGAGCAAGGACCTGTCATCCACCGCACAGGGTGTGGTCCGCGACAGCGCGCGCCGTTTCAGCGATCAGTTGAAACGCTGCCGCGGCGACAGGCTGGAAATCACCCAGTGCGCCTATCTGTCCGAAGCCCTGAACGGCTCACCGGATCAACTGAAGGCCTTGATCGACACCTTGCCCGCCGCTCAGCCCGTGCCGCCCGGCGCGCCGATTGGTGGAGGCGAGTGGCTTTA
>RCMZ01000022.1_pt1 | contig 94437 bp, 91 predicted proteins | sample 2041141 | NCBI WGS metagenome assembly RCMZ01 (sample SAMN09708263, study PRJNA481090) | Wastewater metagenome, whole genome shotgun sequencing project. | biome: sewage; isolation source: Davis station wastewater (DW) | place: Antarctica: Davis Station | collected 2010-03-01 | reverse complement strand
CCCCACACCGCCCCCACCACTGCCGCCCCCCGCACCCCTTGGCTGCAGACCCTGCGCGTTTACCTGGAGCCCGCCAGCCTGCGCATGCTCACGCTGGGTTTTTCGGCCGGTCTGCCGCTTTTGCTGGTGCTGGGCACGCTGAGTTTTCGTCTGCGCGAGGCGGGCATTGACCGCAGCACCATCGGATACCTGAGCTGGGTCGGGCTGGCCTATGGCTTCAAATGGGTATGGGCGCCGCTGGTGGACCGGCTGCCCATCCCGCTGCTGACCCGGCTGATGGGGCGGCGCCGCAGTTGGCTGCTGCTGTCGCAGGGCCTCATCGTGGCCGGGCTGGTGGGCATGGCGCTGGCCGACCCACGCATCACGCTGGGCCCCATCGTGTGGTGCGCGCTGGCGGTGGCATTTGGCTCGGCCACACAGGACATTGCGCTGGACGCCTTTCGCATTGAATCAGCCGACGCCAACCACCAGGCGGCGCTGGCCGCCTCGTACCAGACGGGTTACCGCCTGGCCATGATCTGGGCGGGCGCCGGGGTGCTGTGGATTGCGGCCCGCTCGGAGGTGGCCCCCGCCGTCGCGCAAGCGGTGGCCCAAGGCGCAGCGGCTTATCAAAACGGCGCGTGGCGGGCGGCCTACCTGGCCATGGCCGCCTCGATGGTTGTGGGCGTGGTCACGGTGCTGTTCTCGCGCGAGCCCGCACGGGTGCTGCTGCCTCCGGCCAAAAATGCCAAAGAGTGGCTCAAGGGCGCGCTGGTCGACCCGTTTGCCGACTTTCTGGGCCGGTATGGCTGGCACGCCGCACTCATCCTGGCCCTGATCGCCGTCTACCGCATCAGCGACGTGGTGATGGGCATCATGGCCAACCCGTTTTATGTGGACATGGGTTTCACCAAAGACGAGGTGGCCGCTGTGACCAAGGTGTATGGCGTCGTCATGACGCTGGTGGGGGCCTTCGTGGGCGGCGTGCTGTCCCTGCGGGTGGGCGTGATGCGCGTGCTGATGCTGGGTGCCGTGCTCAGTGCGGCCAGCAACCTGCTGTTTGCCTGGCTCGCCGGGCATGGGCACGACGTGACGGCGCTCATTGCGGTGGTGTCCGCCGACAACCTGGCCAGCGGCATCGCATCAGCCGCGTTCATCGCCTACCTGTCGAGCCTGACCAATGTGAGCTACTCGGCCACGCAGTACGCGCTGTTCAGCTCCATGATGCTGCTGCTGCCCAAGTTTGTGGCGGGCTTCTCGGGCGACTATGTCGATGCCTTTGGCTATGCGAATTTCTTTACGGCCACGGCCCTGCTGGGGGTGCCGGTGCTGGTGCTGGTGGCGCTCGCTTCCAGGATCAAAGTACCCGATAGCGGCGGATGAATCTGCCCATCAAGCTATTCATTTAATAGCAAATCTCCATCCACACAACGGGGGGTTTTACCGCAACTTTACGGACGCTTCAACACAACGCGACGCCCGGCGCCGAGCATGGTGCTGTGGCGAACCCGCCGGGCTCGACACATCAGACCCGCAGGTGCCCGCCCTATGCTTTCCCTCACTACACATGTCCCCATGAGCTCGCAACTTTTGATGATCGAAGACGATGCCCGCCTCGCGCAGATGGTGGGTGAATACCTCGGCCAGTCGGGTTTGCAGGTGCACCATTGCGCCGATGGCAAAAGTGGCTTGGCACAACTGCAGGGGGCCGATGCCGGGCCGCTGCCCGATCTGGTGATTCTCGACCTCATGCTGCCCGACATCGACGGGCTTGAAGTGTGCCGACGCATCCGCTCGCTCCAGGGCAATGCCGCACAGGTGCCCGTGCTCATGCTCACCGCCAAAGGCGACCCGATGGACCGCATCATCGGCCTGGAACTCGGCGCCGACGACTACCTGCCCAAGCCCTTTGAACCCCGCGAATTGCTGGCCCGCATCCGCGCCATCCTGCGGCGGCGCACCGACGGCGGCGCCAGTGCGCCCGCCACGCAGGTGCTGCGGTTTGGCACGCTGGAGATCGATCGCGACGCACGCTCCGTGACGGTGGCGGGCGAACTGGCCGACCTCACCTCTTACCAGTTCGACCTGCTGGTGGCGCTGGCCGAGCGCGCGGGCCGCGTGCTCACCCGCGACCAGATCATGGAAGCGGTGCGGGGGCGCGAACTGGAGGCGTTCGACCGCTCCATCGACGTGCACATGGGCCGCATCCGGGCGGCCATCGAGCAAGACGCCAAAAACCCTCGCCGCATCCTCACGGTGCGGGGCGTGGGCTATGTGTTTGCGAAGCAGCAGGATTGAGACGGTTGCACCCGTGACCGCGCTGGGCAGCGCCTGCAGGCCTTCAGCCCATGCAAGGGCGCCCGTACACCACCCACTCACCATCGCGGATCACTGAAATGTCCCTGTCTACCCCGTTTTCCCGCCGCCTGTATTTGCGCATCTGGCTCGCCGTGGTGGGCGGCATTGCCGTGCTGACGCTGACGGTGGGATGGGCCTGGCGCATCGCGGAGGAACAAAAAGAGAAGGCGCAGACCACGCAGCCTTTTGTGCCCCCTTCGCGCGAAATGACAATCCGCGACCCCGACGGCAACCTGGTGCTGCGTGGCCCCGCCACCCGCCAGCCGACCGAACCGGGCGAAGGGGCTGAATTTCGCATTGAGTCCGAGTCAGGGCAAACCTTTACCCTGCAGATGGCACCACGCGCCCCCCGGGGCGACCGTGTCGGGCCTCGCCCTGGTGGGCCCAACCAGAGCGACGCGGCTTTCTGGACCCGTCCTCCGTTCGGTTTTCTGTGGCTGCTGGGCATCGTGGGCTTGGCGGTCGCCGCTGGCGTTTACCCCATCATCCGGCGCCTGACGCTGCGGCTGGAAGCCTTGCAGCGCAGCGTGCAGAAGTTTGGTGAAGGCGACCTCTCCGTGCGGGTGCCCGAACAGGGACAGGACGAAGTCGCAGACCTTGCCCGCCAGTTCAACGCGGCCGCCGAACGGGTGGAGACACTGGTCGCCTCCCACAAATCACTGCTCGCCAACGCCTCCCATGAGCTGCGTTCGCCGCTGACGCGCATCCGCATGGGCATGGAGCTCATGAGTGGGCAACAACCCTCCCCGGCGTTTCGCACCGAGATTTTGCGCAACATCGCCGAACTGGACCAACTGGTCGACGAGATCCTGCTGGCCAGCCGGCTGGACGCACACGAAGCGGACGTGGGCACCGTGGAACGCGTGGACCTGGTCGGCCTGGCCGCTGAAGAATGTGCACGCATTGACGCCGACCTGGACGTGGGCGCCAGCCCCGACGCGCTGGAAGTGCTGGGCGTGGCCAAGCTGCTGCGCCGCGCATTGCGCAACCTGCTGGAGAACGCGCGGCGCTACAGCACGGGCGAGATCACCCTCGTCGTCCACCGCAGGCACGGACGCGCTGAAGTGATGGTGTGCGACCACGGCCCCGGCGTGCCTCCCGGCCAGCGAGAGCGCATCTTCGAACCCTTCTATCGCCTGCCTGGTGCCAGCGAACGCGCGGGCGGTGTGGGCCTGGGCCTGGCGCTGGTGCGCTCTATCGCGGGCCGCCACAAAGGCACCGTGCACTGCGAGGACCGCGCCGACGGCGCCAGTGGCGCGTGTTTTGTGCTGGCGCTGCCGCTGGCTCCCAGCATGCCCGCCGTGCCCCCGGTGTCCATCGTCCCCTCACCACCCAAGACACCCTCGGCGCCAGCGGCGCATTGAGCTGCGCATTGAGCTGCGCCTTGAGCGGCGCAAGAGACAGGCAGCAACGGGCAGCACGCGGGTCACGGCCACTGCGGTGCGCCAGTTCACCGCCGCATTGGCGGCTTCACGAGCGGCCTTCGTCTGCGCGCAGCGGCCACCGCCACACCATGGCCGCATACAGCGCAGCGCCGAGCACCAATGCCGCCGCCGCCACCGCCAGCCCGTAGATAAAACCCTGGCTTGCGGTGGTGGTGTGGCGCAACATCCACGCCACCATGGGCGGGCCCACGATCTGCCCCACGCCGTAGGCTGCGGTAAGCAAACCAGGAAAGCTATCGCCCGCCGCAGGCCATACGCGCCGCGCCTCTTGCAAGGCATAAAACGTGATCGCCGTGAACGGCAGCCCCAGCAGCAGGCTGCCCAGCGCAAACCCGACCGTTCCCGGCCACACCAGGCTGAGGGCAATGGCGGCCGCTTGCATCGCATACGCCGCAAAAAGCAGCCAACGCCGGTCCCATGCGGCGGGAGTGCGGGTGGTCAGCGCGGCACCCATCGCGACGCCTGCGCCAAACAGCGGCCAGAAAAGATCGGGCCAGGAAGACCCCGCAGGCAGCGCCGCACGCGCAATCACCGGCAAGAACGTGGCCGTGACGATGTAGCCCAACCCGGCCAGGCCATAAGCCACGGTGAGACCCGAACGCGCCAACGGCCCTTGGCCCGGCGGTGCCACTGCAGGCCCCTGCGCGGCGGCGGTGGCGGCCGCAGAGGGTGCGGGGGGCACCGCCTGGCCACGCAGCACCGGCCAGATGGGCACACACAGCGCGATGGACAACAACCCAAAGACCGCCCAGCCGGCCGCCGCAGGCCAGCCCCAGGCCACCATCGCGCTGGCAGACAAGCCCGAGAGGACGATGCCCAGCCCGGGGCCACAAAAAATCAACCCACCCAACGCCGGCTGCCCGAGCGACACCAGCCGCACCATGCACCAGACCGACACGTTGAGAAACACCAGCGCGCTCGCCGCGCCCGCCGCAAAGCGCAGCAGCGGCCAAGCCGCTGACACAGGCAACGCCATGCCCAGTGTCAGCAGCACCGTGGCGGCCAGCCCCACGCGCGCCAAACGCGCCGCGTGCCACACCTGGCGGGCACGGGGCGCCACCCACGGCAATGCCATGCAGGCAAGGGCGCCCACCAGATAGCCTACATAGTTCGCCGTGGCCAGCCAGCTGCCGCCCGCAAGGCTCAACACGCCATCGTGCAGCATCATGGGCAACAGCGGCGTGAAGGCGAACCGCCCGATCCCCATGGCCACACCCAGGGAGACCATGCCCGCCAACGCCACGGCCAATGGCTGGCTCGACAGGTCCAGCGCTGGTTCGCTGGGGGAAGGTATTGGATCGGCGGCAGCGCGGGGAGGGGTAGGAGATTTCATATCGGCGGGACCAGGCTATGATTTCATTTTAAGATTCAATTTAATAAAATCATCTCATATTGAGAACGAACATGGACCTCGCCGCACTCGACATCTTTCGGACCGTGGCCTTGGAAGGCAGCGTCACCCGTGCCGCCGAACGGCTGGGCCGGGTGCAATCCAATGTGACCACCCGGGTGCAGCAGCTGGAAGAGCAGTTGGGCGCCACACTTTTTCTACGCGAGGGGAGGCGCATGGTGCTCACGCCCGCCGGTGAATCGCTGTGCGGGTATGCCGACCGGCTGCTGGCGCTGGCCGAAGAGGCCCGCCAGGCCCTGCACCCCGACCACCCTGGCGGCCGGCTGCGACTGGGGGCCATGGAAAGCACCGCGGCCGCACGCCTGCCGCGCCCCTTGGCACAGCTTCACACGCAATGGCCCGACCTGGCCGTGGAACTGAGCACCGGCCCGTCTCGGCAACTGGTCGAGCAGGTCATGGCCCACACCATCGACTGCGCGCTCGTGGCCTGGCCACCGCCGGGCGTGGACCCGCAAGCCCCCGTCGAGCATTCCGTGGTGTTTTCCGAAGCCCTGGTGCTGGCGCTGCCGGCCGATCACCCGCAGGTGCGCGGCCCGCAGGATTTGCAACTCGATACCCTTGCCGCTTTTGGCTCAGGCTGCACCTACCGCCGCATGGGCGAGGCTTGGATGCAGCGGCGCAGCGGCACACCGCCCCATGTGCTGGAGCTGGCCTCGTACCACGCAATCCTGGCGTGCGTGGCGGCGGGCCACTGCGCGGCCGTGGTGCCGCAGTCCGTCATTGATCTGATGCGGGAACCGCCAGCGTTGCGCATGGCCCCGCTGGCCTCTTGCGACACCGTGCTCGTGCACCGGCGCGGCTATGCCTCACCGGCCCTCAGCGCCTTGCGCGCAGCACTGCTGGCCCCCCCGCCCCAGCCATCCACTCCAGCCGCTGACCGCGCCACACCCACCTGACACCCCCACTTGCCAAGGAGCCTTCCATGCGGCCATCACCCCTCATAGCCCGTCTGAAAATCGCCCTGCCCATCATCCAGGGCCCCATGACCGGCGCCGACACGCCAGCGCTGGCGGCAGCGGTCTCCAGCGCTGGCGGGTTGGGCATGCTGGCCTCCGGCACGCGTTCGCCGGCGGCCATGGCAGAGGCTGCGGCGCAGGTGCGCCGACTGACCAACAAGCCCTTTGGCATGAACATGTTTGTGCAAGCCACGCCGTCGCCCGACGACGATACGGTGCGCGCCGCGTTGGAGCGCCTGGCGCCGCTGTATGCCGAGTTCGGCCAGACCCCCACCGTGCCGCCGCAGTGGTGCGAAGATTTCGGGGCACAGTTCGAAGCACTCTTGGCGGCGCGCCCGGCTGTCGCCAGTTTCACGTTTGGCATCCTGAACGCGGCGCAGGTGGAGCGGCTGCATTCCGCCGGCATCGAGGTGATCGGCACGGCCACCACGCTCGAAGAGGCCCGCGCCTGGGCCGCCGTGGGCGCAGATGCCGTGTGCGCTTCAGGCATGGAGGCCGGCGGGCACCGGGGCACGTTTCTGGGTGACTTTGCGGCCAGCATGGTGGGCACGATGGCGCTGGTGCCGCAGTGTGTGGATGCCCTCACCATCCCCATCATCGCAGCGGGCGCCATCATGGACGGCCGGGGCATTGCGGCCGCCATCACATTGGGCGCACAGGCCGTGCAGATGGGGACCGCCTTCCTGGCCTGCCCCGAGTCGGCCATCGCGCCGGCATACCGCGACGCGCTGAACAAGGCGCAGGCCACCGACACACGTGTCACCCGCCTCTTTTCGGGCCGCCCGGCGCGCGGCATCGTCAACACCATGATGCAGCGGCTGCAGGGGGATGAGGCCACCGTACCCGCCTACCCCGTTCAGAACGCGTTGACCGGTGCGCTGCGCCGTGCGGCGGCCGAGGCCGGGCGTGCAGACTACCTCTCGCTCTGGGCGGGCCAGGGCGTAGGGGCCGTGCGCCCCATGCCAGCGGCAGCACTGGTGCAGGTGCTGGCGCAGGAATGGCGCACCGCCGCAGCCCGGACCCAGTGAGCCGCGCCACTGACAACCCGGATGGACGGCGCTACGCAGCGTCTTGGCTGCGCGCCTCACAACCGATCTGCAGCGCAAGAGGTGCCAGTGTGGCGAGGGCACCCCGCCATACTCACAATTCAAAATTGATAGCACATTGCGCTTGATTAGTAAGCACCAGAGAGGCTTTTCACCCCCAAAAGTCGCTCCCCCTTGGCGCAACCCGTTCGCCCTTGTGTGTTTCGGGGCGCTTGACCCGTCCGCCCAGCCACGGGAACATCACCACAGCGATGCTGAGAACCTGTTCAAAGTCCGGCAGCACTCGGCTGCACCCGACCGCAGGAACTGGCTTGGTACGGCGCCAGGCCCATCCGGACAGCCTGCCTGTGCACGTGTTGATCTATGAATGGAGGCCACTTTGAACCCGTCTGATTTTGATGACCGCAAAGAACTTCACGCCCGTTGCCATTGCGGCACCGTGAGGTTCACCGTGGTTTTGACCGACGGCCTGCGCAGCGCGCGCCGGTGCAACTGCTCGTTCTGCAGCATGCGGGGTGCCGTTGCAGTTTCTGCCCATCTCGATGACGTCCATGTGCATGCAGGCAAGGACAAACTGACGCTCTACCAATTCAATACCGGGCAGGCCAAGCACTATTTCTGCTCGGTGTGCGGGATTTACACCTTCCACAGTCGGCGCTCCGTTCCCACCCAATATGGCGTGAACGCAGCGTGCATTGAGGGGCTCAGCCCGTTCGACTTTGACAACGTGCCGGTTCTGGAAGGGCGGAGTCATCCCAAGGACCGGCCTGGCAGCGGGTCCATCACGGCGGGTTGGACAAGCTACCGAGCGAACTCCGATCCCCGGGATTGAAGCCGCCTTCAACCACGTCCGTTCGCCAGGCAGCACTGGGAATCGGGTCGAATCAGATCGGCCTGAAAAGGTGCATCGCGGCACAAGTCGCCGCGATGCAATCGCCACGGTATTGAGAACGCGGGCATTGGCCGCGCGGCCGGCCGCCAAAGGCCGCGCCCACCCCGCCCCCCGGGCACGATCATTTGCGCACAGGCTTTCTGAGGGAGCTGTGCAGCCCCACTCACCACCACTGCGTCTTGTCGCGCGTGTGGCGGTGGCGAAACCGCAGGTAGACGTTGTTGTTGCCTTCGCGCTGCAGCCGGTCAAAGACCTCCTGCACCACCGGGCCCAGAGGATGTTGAGCGCACACATCGTCCAGCCGCCAGCGCATGTTGCGCAGCGTGTCATCCGAGCCCGCGATGAAGGCAGACAAGCCATCGAACAGGTCCACGCGGTGGGTATGCAACGCCTTCAGGGCCTCGGGCTGGTCAGGGGCGGTTGCGGCTTCAGGGCCCGATAAGAACCGCTCGGTCTCCTGGAGCTTGACGGTGTTGATCAGCACGACCGCGCTCAGGGCCATCGCCCGCAACACCGGGTCCTGCGCATGATCCATGAACGTATCGCAGGCAGCCACGAGCCAGCGCAGATCCAGCTGCTCGCACAGGAATGGTGTTTCGGCCAGCCACAGCCGCTCGAAGCGCGCGTAGTTGGCTTGTGTATCCGCCTCGCGCCGGATCAAAACAATGAGCTGGGCATGGCGGTACAGCAGCTCTGATTGGCCCACGAACTCCTCCCGCACGCGCGCCAGGTGCTGGGGCAGATCGGGCGCCGAGCCATGTGCATACACGCGCTCCTGCCCGTCCACCGCAGGCACACGCTGGGCCTTGAGCGCCCGCAGGTCCTCGCTATCGATCTCGGCGCCCAGTGCACCCGCGCCAAACCGGCGCCGGTGACGGTTGAACGAAAACCATTTTTCAAAGGCGCTTTTGCGGCGTTTCATGGCAGAACCTCGACAGATGGCATGGCGGACACGGCCTCCGACAGCGTGCGCGTTGGAACGAAAAATCGGATCGGCCGCAGGCTTTGGCTCATGGCTGTGGCCTCGCGCCGTACCAGCGCAAGAACCGGTGCCTGCGCAACCACCAGCCGCGCAGCAGATAGGCGCGCGCCAGCGCCTCGGGCATGAGCGGTGAAATCTCCAGGAAATTCTGGCGCATCTGCTCGGCAATCCGCGAAGGGGGCTCGCCCTGTACCGTGCCACTTGGCGATTGGCACACGTAACGCAGCGCCCCCACCAGGCTGCGCGCCGCCTGCTGCGCCAGCGCCAGGCGCACGCCCGCATGTGCATGGCACGGCGTCAGACGCAGTGCGTGCGCAAGGGGGATCAGCGCGGCGGACTGATCGAGCGCCTTGGGCAGGCTCATGGTGGACAAAATGCTGCTGGCACGCTGGCGGTAGGCGACCCAGGGTTGTGGCTCGTAATAAAAGCTCTGCGCGCGCAGCGCCATCAGGGGCATGGTCGCCATGTCTTCAAAATAGCGCCCGGGCGGAAAACGCAGATCCGCACCCCACAGCGCCCGCCGCGAGATCTTCGACCACGCATGGAGCTGGCCCGTGGCAAGCATGCCCGCCACCAGCATGCAGGGGTCGCTCACCCGCTGGCGGGCAGGGCCGTCGAAGCTGCGCCGGTGCAGCTCGCCGCGCAACCGGTGCTTGAGCCGTGTGCGCTCACGCCAGACGGAAAAATCGCACAACACCACGTCGGGCGCATGCGCCTGCACAATCGCGCGCAGGCCGGCAATGGCCCCCGGCAAGAGTTTGTCGTCCGAATCCAGAAACCACACATAGTCGCCCTGTGCAGCGTCGATCAACGTGTTGCGCGCCGCGCTCAACCCCCCGTTGTGCGCGTGTTGCAGCAGCTCAAGCCGCCCAGGCCAGCGCTGGGCAAGCGCTTGCAGCAAAGGCCAACACCCATCGGTCGAGCAATCGTCAAGCACCAGGATTTGAACGCCTGCATCATCACCCACCTGTTCAACGACAGACGCCAGGCACTCCTGCAGGTAAGGCTGCACGTTGTAGACCGGCACCAGGACGCTGAGCCAGGTCATCACCGCCCCCGCTCAACACCCTGCAGGGCGGACCACAACACGGCCACATAAAACACAAAACACATGATGCCGCTGTTGTGGTTGAAGAACGGCTGTGACATGCCAAAGAGCAGATAGGCCACAGGCACAACACACCCCATCACCCGCAGCGCCAACACTTCCCGCCACAAAGGCGAGTCTTCGGCATAGCGCGCCAGCCGGGCGCGGCTGGGCCAAAAAATGCCCAGCACCCAGGCAAAAAGCGTGGCCTGCAAAGCCACGCCCAAAATCCCAACCTTGACCCATACATCCAGGAAGTCGTTGTGGACCTGCGGGTAATGCATCATCTCCGGGCCGTATTCGCCGGCATCCACGCGCCGCTGCATCTCGGCAACAAAACCATGTGCACCCCATCCCAGCCAGGGTTTCTGCGGAATCAGCTGCGCGACCAGGCCGTATTGCGCCAGACGCAAGCCCACCGAAGTGTTCTCTTTGCCTGTGTCCAGATACCCGCTGATTTCGGTGGTGGCGAGGTCAATGCGCTCCTTGAAGCGCGGTGTGAGGCCCAGCACCAGTGCCAGCACCACCAGCAACCCGGCCGCCCCAGCCACCAAGGGGAGCATGAGCCGGGGCCGAATGCGCCAGACCACCACCAGCCACAATGCCAGCACCCCGGCCAGAGCCACCCAGCCACCGCGCGACTGTGACAGCAACGAGGCCGCCAACCCAAGCCCAACCGCTACAACCATCAGCATCCGCCAGGGTTTACGGTCAACACGCCAGAAAACGACCAAAGGCACGGCCGCGAGACAAGCCAGCAGCAGGGCCAGGTTGCCCCATTGGATGGCATTGGTGTAGCCCGTCGCACGCGCCATTCCCTGCCCCACGGTCTGCCACAGTGCCAACGCCCCCATGCCCACACAGCCCATGGGCAATCCCAGATTGAAAGCCCGCGGGCGCGGTGGATAGGCCACCACAAACAGAAGACTCACTGCCCCCAGCAGCCACTTGAGCCCCTTGTCCCAGCGTGAAGCGCCCACATCCAGCGAGAGGAGGAACCACATGCCGCCCATGCCCACCATCAACAGCGCCAACACCAGCGTGGCCCCATCCGGTCGGCGGCGCACCCACACGGGCGCAAAAATAAGGGCTCCTAGCAGCAATATCAGCGCGCTATAGGAGTAGCCCGATGGCACCCACAATGCCAGCGCTGGCAGGAGAAAAGCCGCCAGTGTGGTCATGTGCAGCGGGATCTTGGCCCGTGCGCTTGCTGTTGCCATTTGACTCATAGCCCGAATTTATTCTTTGTATCTGTGCCCAACAAGGCGCGGTAACGCTGCCACATGTGCTCTCGGCCATGGGTGGACAAGGCGCGCAGACGCGCAGCGTGGCCCAACTGCTGCGCCAGGGCGGGATTCTGCAGCAGCCGCTGCATCGCCTCAGCCAGCGCCTGGGCATCCCCGGGCGGCACAAGCAAACCGGTGATGCCGTGCTCGATCACCTCGCGCACGCCGACCACATCGGTGCCGATGCAGGCACAACCAGCCGCCATGGCTTCCACCAGGGCCAGGGGCATGCCTTCCCACCGGGTGGACAGCACAAAAACCTGCACGCCCACCAGCCGCAGCGGCAGATCGGCCACATTGCCCAGAAAGTGCACCTGCGCCTGCAGCCCCAGGTGCGCCACCTGCGTCTGAACGCGGCGCTTCAACCGCGTGCTGCCGGCACCGGCCAAGTCCAGCGCAGGGCTCACGCCCCTTGCGCGCAGCAGGCCGAGCGCTTGGATCAGGGTGTCGTGGTCTTTTTGCCGTGCAAAACGCGAGGCCATGAGGATGCGGGCCGATCGGTCCTGCCAGTGCGTGGGCAACAAGCTGTCGGGAAACCGCTCCAGCGCAATCCCGTTGGGAATGGCCAAGCACTGCTGCGGAGCGAAACCGCGCTCAATCAGGCTGGTGCGCACACCTTCGGACACGCCAATGCTGGCTTCGGTATACGGCGCCAACGCCAGCGCCTGGCGTAAACGACGGGGGGTGTAGCGCTCGCGCGCGTTGTGCTCCACGTGAAAAATACGCGGCACCCCTTCCGCCACCGCAGCTTGTCGGCCCCAGATGTGATCGCTGAAACCGTGGGCAAACACCACGTCGGGCTTCCAGGCGCGGATGATCTTGCGGATCTCCCAAACCGTCAGCATGTGCAGCCAGTTGGAGACCACCTCGACCTGCAGGCCCTGGGCCTGCAGCGCTTGGACCCGCTCTGGTGAGGTAGTGCGCTTGCGCCGAAGCACCAGCAGGGTCTGCAGGCGCGGGTCCGCCTGCGCGGCCAGACATAAATCGACCGCCACCTGCGTCGCGCCGGAGAAACCGCCCGTGACGAAATGCATCACTTTCAGTGGCTGCGCAGCCTCCTGCGTCAACGCGCTGTGCGCGGAGTCGTTCACGGGACGTGTTTCAAATGCCACCCGCCTGGCGCGCTACTGGCGGCGCGATCAATGCGCTCCCTGGACGACTTCTCCGGCCTTCAGCCGGTATTCGGTACCGCAGTAAGGGCACTTGGCCTCGCCGGTGTGGGCGACATCCAGGTACACGCGGGGGTGGGAGTTCCACAACTGCATGCCAGCCTTGGGATTCGGGCAGAAAACACCGCCCTGTTCGTTCAGCTCTTTGGCGAGCAATTCAACAACAGCTTGGGACATGGTTCAGACCTTTGAGAGCCAGTGGGCATATGCCGGGTTGCGGCCATTGACGATGTCGAAAAACGCGCTCTGGATTTTTTCAGTGATGGGCCCGCGCGAACCCGCACCGATCTCGATGCGGTCGAGTTCACGGATGGGAGTCACTTCAGCTGCGGTGCCAGTGAAGAAGGCTTCATCGGCAATGTAGACCTCGTCGCGCGTGATGCGCTTTTGCACAATCTCCAGGCCCAGGTCCTTGGCGATGTGGAAGACCGTGTTGCGGGTGATGCCGTTCAGGGCACCGGCTGACAGGTCTGGCGTGTAGATCACGCCACCCTTGATGACAAAGATGTTTTCGCCGGCGCCTTCGGACACAAAACCCGAGCTGTCGAGCAGCAGGGCTTCGTCGTAGCCGTCATCCAGCGCTTCCATATTGGCCAGGATGGAATTGGTGTAGTTGCTCACCGCCTTGGCCTGCGTCATCGTGATGTTGACGTGGTGGCGCGTGTAGCTGCTGGTCTTGACGCGGATGCCGCGCTTCATGCCCTCTTCGCCCAAATAGGCGCCCCAGGCCCAGGCAGCCACCATCAGGTGGATCTGGTTGCCCCGGGGGGACACGCCCAGCTTTTGCGAGCCGATCCAGGTCAATGGGCGCAGATAGCACGATTCGAGCTTGTTTTCGCGCACCACGGCCTTCTGGGCCTCGTTCACTTCGTCCTTGGTGAACGGGATCTGCATGCGCAGAATTTTGGCGCTGTTGAAAAGGCGGTCGGTGTGCTCTTCCAGGCGAAAGATCGCTGTGCCGTCGGCTGTGTTGTAGGCCCGCACGCCCTCAAACGCGCCGCAACCGTAGTGCAGGGTGTGGGTCAATACGTGGATCTTGGCGTCGCGCCAGTCGACCATCTGGCCGTCCATCCAGATCTTGCCATCTCGGTCGGCCATCGAGGGAACTACGGGGCTCATGGGTATCCTTTGTTGCTGTGGGTCGCAAAACGAGGATTTTACGGGGCCTCGGCGGGTTTGACCCCATCAAGCGCTGCGTCGTCAGCTTCGGGGCGGAAAAGCACCCACTTGACGAGTTTTCCCTGCCGAAACTCACACGTCACGTGCGACTTGGTCCCGTCTGTCCAGCGGTAGACCTCCGGCTCGGCGTTGGCGGGCGACATCTGTTCGCCCAAAGCCTGCGTCATGGCCATCACGTGCATCAGGTTCACGCCTTCGACCAGCCGGGCATTGAGCATCACAGCGCTGCCAACATAACCGATAGGGCGTTTGGCCGCCTTCTTCATCACGTTCACAAGCCGGGTGAAATGCAAGAGAGCCCACATGACCAGCCCTCCAACCACCGCAGCCACACCCGCCCAGCCATAGGCATAAAAGCCAAACCCGATCAGAGCCAAGCCGCCCAGGGGAAACAAAATATTGCGCAAATTCATGGCCCGATTGTCTTACGACACGGCCCAGGCAGTCGTGTGGGGATTGCGTAGAGAGTCCGGAATGGCTCCCGTTCAGTCATGCCGCGAACTAGCGCCCCGCAAAAAACAGCGCAGCGAGGGCGCTCTTTCGCAGTCCAGACCCGCATGGTCACCCTTTGCCAACCCTGTCGTCGCCTTGCCGCGCAGACCGCCGATCTGCCCCCCCGCACAGAGACATCGCGAAGGAAAATCCACACGTTCTAATAGTGCCATTTCACCCACCACGCCTTCGCAGCCCAACCCATGCGCACAACACACCTCCTGCTCGCCACCCTGACCGCGGCGCTGGGTACACACGCCACCATCGCTCAGACCCTGTTCAAGTGCACGGACGACAAAGGACACACCACCTATTCCGACCGGGCGTGCCAACAAGCTCCACGCCCAAAGGCGCCCGCGGCCCCACGCGCCGCCGCATCAACACCGGCCCCAGCCGCACCGCCCACAGTCGCCAAGGCAGCACCTGCCGTGGTCCCACCGACTGCTGCCGCAAGCGGAAAGGCCGATGCAAACGTCACCAAACTCACGGTGGCCATCGTGGAAGGCGTGCTCCGTCGTGCGCTGGAACTGGGGGATCGGTCGGACCACCGGGCCCAATGTGCGCTGGCCGCGCCGGACCTGACCTTCAAGCTGACGGACCACAGCAGCAACCCCGCGGGCGTTTTTTCCGGCGGCCGCCGCGAGATCTGCGACCTGCAACTGCAGTCCGCTCAAGCCATGCAGGCGAGCGGCCTGAGTGCCTCCACGCGCCTTGGAAAAACCGACATCCGCGTCAATGCCGACGGCACCCAAGCCATCGCCAAGTCCGAAACGTCAACCGCCATTTCCCTGCAGGGTCAGCAAATGATGACCCTGCATTGCACACGGGAGGAGGTCTTTGGCATTTACAGCGGCAAGGTCCTGTACCAGCGCGCCAACGCAACCTGCAGGCCCGTGGGCTGAGTCCCTGCGTCAGACCAGCCCGCGCACCACATTCATCGCCTCTTCCACCCGCTCCACGGCATGGATGGTGAGGCCCTCGATGGGCTTCTTGGGCGCGTTGGCCTTGGGCACCACGGCCACGCTGAAGCCCAGCTTGGCGGCTTCCTTCAGGCGCTCCTGCCCGCGCGGCGCTGGCCGCACCTCACCCGCCAGCCCCACTTCGCCAAACGCCAGAAACCCCCGGGGCAAGGCCTTGCCGCGCAGGCTGGACGTAATGGACAACATCACCGCCAAGTCGGCCGCTGGCTCGCTGATGCGCACCCCCCCCACGGCGTTCACAAACACGTCCTGGTCCATGCACGCCACGCCAGCATGGCGGTGCAGCACCGCCAACAGCATGGCCAGGCGGTCCTTGTCCAGCCCCACGCTCAGGCGGCGTGGGCTGGGGCCACCACTGTCCACCAAGGCTTGTATTTCCACCAGCAGGGGGCGCGTGCCCTCCAGCGTCACCATCACACAACTGCCGGGCACGGGTTCGCTGTGCTGGCTCAAAAAGATGGCGCTGGGATTGGTGACACCTTTGAGGCCCTTTTCCGTCATGGCAAACACGCCAATCTCGTTGACCGCGCCAAAGCGGTTCTTGATGGCCCGCACCAGCCGGAACTGGCTGTGGGTGTCGCCTTCAAAATACAACACCGTATCCACCATGTGCTCCAGCACGCGCGGGCCGGCCAGCGCGCCCTCTTTGGTCACATGCCCCACCAAAACGATGGCCACCCCCGAGGCCTTGGCACACCGCGTGAGGTGGGCGGCGCACTCGCGCACCTGGGCGACGGAGCCAGGGGCCGAGGTGAGCTGGTCGGAGTACACGGTTTGGATGGAATCGATCACGGCCACCGCAGGCTGCATGGACTCGATCGTGGCCAAGATCTTTTCGAGCTGAATCTCGGCCAGCACATTCACCTGGCTGTGGTCCAGCCCCAAGCGGCGTGATCGCAAGGCGACCTGGGCGCCGCTCTCCTCGCCCGTCACATACAACGTGGGCAGGCCCGCACGCTGCAGCGCGTCCAGCGCCTGCAACAGCAGCGTGGACTTGCCGATGCCGGGGTCCCCGCCAATCAACACCACCCCGCCTTCCACAATGCCGCCCCCCAGCACGCGATCGAGCTCATCAATGCCGCTGGGTGTGCGGTCGACATCGCTGGCCTCGATGGCCGACAGCGGCATCACCGCCTGGGCCTGCGCCAGGCCCGCAAACTGCGAGCCGCTGTAGCGGTTTTTGCCTGGCCCGGCGTCAGCCACCTGCTCCACCAACGTGTTCCACGCACCACATGAAGGGCACTTGCCCAGCCAGCGCGGGCTGGTGCCGCCACATTCGGTGCAGGTAAACGTTGTTTTGTCTTTGGCCATGGCGGGGTGTAGAAGAAACGCCCCAAACGGGGGGCAGGTGACTATAGCGGCCTGCCTGCGCGCGCCACCAACACCCCGTACCATGGCGGGCTTGTCAGCACGCGTGGAGATCACATTGCAAACCCCCATCAACCGCTTCAAAAACGCCATGGCCCAAGGCCAGGCGCAGATTGGTCTCTGGCTGGGCCTGGCCGATGCCTACAGCGCTGAAATCATTGCAGGCACGGGTTATGACTGGCTGCTGGTCGACGGCGAGCATGCCCCCAACGACCTGCGATCCATCCTGCACCAGCTGCAGGCCATCGCCAGCGCTGCCAGCGCGTTACCGCCCGGCGCACCAATCCCCCATGCAGTCGCACGGGTGCCGGTGGGCGACACCGCACTCATCAAACAATATCTGGACCTTGGTGCGCAAACGGTATTGGTCCCCATGGTAGACACCGCCGAGCAAGCACAGCAGCTGGTGCGCGCCACGCGATATGCCCCTGAAGGGGTTCGCGGCATGGGCAGCGCGCTGGCCCGCTCTTCGCGCTGGCAGGCCTACCCGGACTATGTGCACGAGGCCAACCAGCAGGTGTGCCTGTTGGTGCAGGCCGAAACCACCGAAGCGATGGCCAACCTGGACGCCATCGCCGCCACGCCGGGAGTGGATGGCGTTTTTATCGGCCCGGCCGATTTGTCGGCCTCGATGGGCCACCCCGGCAACCCGGGACACCCCGACGTGCAGGCCACCATTCACGACGCCATCCAACGCATCCGGCGTGCAGGCAAGGCGCCCGGCATCCTGGCCACCACCGAGTCGCAGGCGCGCCAATGGCTTGCGGCCGGAGCCCTCTTTGTGGCCGTGGGGGTAGACACCATGCTGCTGGCCAGCGCCGCCCATGACTTGCTGGCCCGCTTTCGCACGGGCGATCTGGTGCCGCAATCACGCGCTTCGGGCTACTGATATACAGGCAGCGCCCATCCACACCACGCCACATCGGACGACAAAGGAACTCACCCCATGAAAGCATGTATCTACGGCGCGGGCGCCATTGGTGGCTGGCTGGGCATGGCGCTGGCACAGGCGGGTTGTGCCGTCAGCATGGTGGCGCGCGGCGACACCCTGCAGGCGCTGCAAACCGAGGGGCTGCGCATGCGGCGCGCGGACGGCACGCTCGCCAAGGCAGCGGTGACGGCACACGACAACCCGGCCGCACTGGGCGTACAAGACCTGGTGGTGATCGCGGTCAAAGCGCCATCCCTGCCCGCCGTTGTGCAAGACATGGACCCGTTGATAGGCCCAGACACCATCGTCCTCACGGCGATGAATGGCGTTCCCTGGTGGTTTCTGGACGGGGTCGGCAGCCCGGAAAGCGCGGCATCCGGGCATGCGCTGCAATCGGTGGATGCAGGGGGTGTCATGGCCCGCGCCATCCCCGCGCGCCAAGTGGTTGGCAGCGTGGTGCACACCAGTTGTGCCATCGAGGCACCGGGTTTTGTGCGCCAGCATTTTGGCAACCGCCTGATTCTGGGCGAGCCCAACGGCAGCCGCAGCGCACGCGTGCAGAGGCTGGCCGACACGCTGCAACGCGGCGGCATCGACGCGGAGGTATCAGACCGCATCCAGCAAGACGTCTGGTTCAAACTCTGGGGCAACCTCACGATGAACCCCATCAGCGCCCTGACCGGCGCCACGACCGACCGCATCCTGGACGACGACCTGGTCCTCGGTTTTGTCTCCGCCGTGATGCTGGAAGCCAAGGCCATCGGCGACAAGCTGGGCCTGCCCATCGACCAGCAGCCCGAGGACCGCCACGCCGTCACCCGCAAGCTCGGCGCGTTCAAGACCTCCATGCTGCAGGACGTGGAAGCGGGCAAGCCCATGGAGATCGATGCCCTGGTGGGCGCCGTGCGCGAACTGGGGCAGATCACCGGCACCCCCACACCCCATACCGATGCCTTGCTGGGGCTGACCCGCCTGATGGCGCGCACGCGCGGCTTGTATGAGGCGGCGCTTCCAAAATAGGAGCTGCATGCGCTTGTTACGCTTGTGTTTCCATATAAAAACATAGGGGAAACAAGCATTCTCAAGCGCTCACAGCTCACTTTTTCATAACAACCCTCCACTTCCCATTCACCATGACTGCTTCGCTCACGCTCTATTCCGGCAAAAACACCTGCGCGCTGGCCGTGCAAATCGCCCTGCTGGAAGCCGACGCTCCACACAATGTGGTGTGGATCGACTTCGCCGCCCAGCAGCAGCGCAGTGCGCAATACCTGGCCATCAACCCCAAAGGCCGCGTGCCCGCGCTGGTGACCGAACACGGCATCTTGTCGGAAACCCCCGCCCTGCTTTTCTATGTTGCGCAGCGATTTGGCGCCGCGCAACTGGCGCCACTGAACAACCCGTTCGAGCTGGCCCGCATGCAGGAACTGATGAGCTTTCTTGCTTCCACCGTCCATGTCTCGCACGCCCATGGGCGGCGCGCGGTGCGCTGGGCCGACGAAGCCAGCTCACATGCCGACATGCAACGCAAGATGCCGCAGAACATGGTCGACGGTTTTACGGTGATCGAACAGAACTACCTGCAAGGCCCCTGGGTGCTGGGGGACGTGTATTCGGTGGCCGACGCCTATCTCTTCACCGTAGCCAGCTGGCTCAAAGGCGATGGGGTCGATATTGCGCAGTTTCCCAAGGTCAACGCACACACGCAGCGCATGCTGCAGCGGCCTGCCGTGCTCAAAGCGCTCGGCTGACCTCTGCGGGCCGAGACATGCCTAAAAAAAGCCCCGGTCCTGGGCAGGCCACGGGGCTTTTTCGATTCAGCGGCAGATTGGCAGATTGGCAGATTGGCAGGGTGCCCGCCCGCCCGGGCCGCTTCAATTGACTTTCAGGTAGCGCCAGTCAATGCGGTTGTCCGCGCGGTGCGGCAAGTCCACCTTTTGTGTGGCCGCCCAAGGGATCACCTGGTTGTACAGCGGGATGTGCGAGATCAGCGAGTGGTCCTGCACCAGCGCTTTTTCGATCAACTCATTGCGCACAGTGGCGTCGGTTTCCTTCTTGATGCGCTCAATCAGCGCGTCCTGCTGCGGGTTTGAGAACCGCCCCAGATTGAAGTTGCCATCGCCACCGGCGCCGGGCGAGCGGATCAGCGACTGCAGCGAATAGAACGCGTCGAACGTCGGCACCCCCCAGCCCAGCAGGTAGATGCTGGCCTCATTGCGCTGAATCATGGGGAAATAGGTGGCAAACGGCAGCGAGCGCAGCTTGGCTTTCACGCCCACCTTGGCCCACTGGGCCGCAATCGCCTGGCACAGCTGCTCATCATTGATATAGCGGCCTGCACTGCAGGCAAAGTCCACCTCGAAGCCTTGCGGGTAGCCCGCCTCGGCCAGCAGATTTTGCGCGGCCTTGGCGTCGTAGGGCCAGCGCACATCGGCCTTGGGCGTCCAGCCATTGACCTGCCGCGCAATCAGCGTACCGGTGGGCTGGGCGAGACCCCGCAACACCACGCGCTGAATGGTGTTGATGTCAATCGCCTGGTACAGCGCCTTGCGCACGCGCACGTCCTTGAGCGGGTTTTTCCCCTTCACATTGGAGCCCGGCAACTCTTCACGAAACTGGTCCAGTCCCAAGAAAATCGTGCGGTACTCCGCGCCTTCCAGCACCTTGAGCGTGGGCGCCTGGCGGATGCGCGCCAGGTCTTGCAGGCTGGGGTCGATGACAAAGTCGATCTCCCCCGACAGCAATGCAGCGGTGCGGGTGGCGTCGGCCTTGATCGGCGTGTAGACGATCTCGGTCACGTTCGACGGATACTTGCCCTTGCCCCACCAATAGGGGTTGGGCTCCAGCACCGCGCGCTGGTCGGGTGACCACGACTTGAGCACAAAAGGCCCGGTGCCCAGTGCGTTGCGGTGGGCATAGGTCTCGTCTTTGTTCTTGATGTCCTTGGGGTCCACCGATTTGTTCTTCTCGGCCCACGCCCGGCTCATGATGCGCAACTCGGTGAGCTGGTTCACCAGCACCGGGTTGGGCACGTCGGAAAACAGGTCGATGGTGTAGGCATCGACCTTCTCGACCCGGTCAATCCCCTGGGCATACACCGCGTAGTTGGAGTTCTTGTTCTTGGCGCGGTCCAGCGAGAACTTGGCGTCATCGGCGGTGAAGTCGCTGCCATCACTGAATTTGACGCCCTTGCGGAGCGTGACGCGCAACTGCGTGGGGCTGATGCGCTTCCACTCCGTGGCCAGCGCGGGCTCCGGCTTGAAGGTCTTGCTGTTGTATTCGACCAGCGTGTCGTACACCGCTGAATGCAAGGCGTTGTTCACACCCACGTTTTGCGCATGAACGTCCCAGGACGACACATCCACCGCCCGCGACCAGCGAAAGGTTTTGGCCTGAACGGCCCACGGCACGGCGGTGGCCACCGCGGCGGCTAACAAAAGGGTTTTGAAACGCATGAAGGAGTCACTCCAGATCAGTCAATCCCACACTATGTGCCAAATGGCCCTTTTGTGTAACGAACTTGTCTTCATTAGCTAACAACCATCACGCCCGCCAACACCAGCATGGAGGCCGCTGTCACCCCATCCAACAACTGCCAGGCACGGGGCGACGCGAATACGGGCGCCAGCCAACGCGCGCCAAAACCCAGCGCCAAAAACCACAGGGCACTGGCCAGCGCACCACCCGCCGCAAAGGTGGCACGCCCCCATACCGGGTACGGCGTTGCCAACGTGCCCAGCAGCAGCACCGTGTCCAGATACACGTGGGGGTTGAGCCAGGTGAGCGCCATCACCGTGAGCACGGTGGTGCGCAGGCTCGCGCCCGGCCCGCTGGCCGACACCAGCAAATGGGCCGGCCTGAGCGCCCGGCTGGCGGCCTGCACCGCGTAGGCCACCAAAAAGACCGCGCCGGCCCAGCGCATGGCCTGGGCCCATTCGGGCCGGTTGACCCACATGCTGCCCATGCCCCACACACCCGCCTGCAGCAGCGCGGCATCCGACAACGCACACACCAAAACCACCGGCAGCACATGCTCACGGCGCAACCCCTGGCGCAGCACGAAGGCGTTTTGCGCACCAATCGCCATGATCAGGAAGGCGGTTGAAGTGAATCCGTGGACGAACGCGGTGGTGGTCATGGGGCGCGATTGTGGCCATTGCCCCTTTGTCACGCCAGCTATACTTTTTTACCATCCGTCAGAATTTCTAACCACGCATGCCGCTCGATTCCGCCCAGCTCAACGCCTTCGCCACCGTGATCGACGAGGGCAGCTTCGAGCGCGCGGCCGTCGCGCTGCACGTCACCCGCTCGGCGGTGTCACAGCGCGTCAAGCTGCTGGAAGAGGCGGTGGGCCAGGTGCTCGTGCGCCGCGCCACGCCCTGCACCGCCACCGAGGCCGGGCAAGCCCTGTACCGGCACGCCCGCGAGGTGGCCTTGAGCGAAGCCGACGCTCTGGCCACCCTCTGCGGCGGGCCACGCACGTCCACACGGCTGGCCATCGGCGTCAATGCCGACTCGCTGGCCACCTGGTTTCCCCACGCCATGTCGCAAGCCGCGCAAGGACAGAACATCACCTTCGATATCCATGTCGAAGACCAGGACCATTCGGCCAACCTGTTGCGCGAAGGCCGCGTGATGGCGGCGGTGACGGCCGACCCGCAGCCCGTGCAGGGCTGCAAGGTATTGCCACTGGGCACACTGCGCTACCGGGCGCTGGCCAGCCCTGCCTTCTTGCAGCGCCACTTTTCGAAGGGGGTGGACGCCGCCGCACTGGCACAGGCGCCGATGCTGGTGTTCAACCGCAAGGACGCCCTGCAGGCCCGTTTTGTGGGGCGCATCACGCGCCGCAAGATCACCGCGCCCGTGCACTGGTTGCCCGAGGCGCACGCGTTTGTCATGGCCACCCGCGCCGGCCTGGGCTGGGGGATGATCCCCGACCCGCTGGCGGACAGCGACCTGGCGTCTGGCGCTTTGGGGGAGTTGATCGCCGGCAAACCGGTGGATGTGCCGCTGTATTGGCAGTACTGGCGGCTGAATGTGCAGCCGCTCCATCACATGACCAACGCCGTGCAGTGGGCCGCTGCACAGGTCTTGTTTTCCTGATCGCGCCCATTCGCTCACCAAGATCGGCGAGGCGGGTGAGAGGCGCTGTGACTCACTCCAGCGTCTCGTGGTGGTCGGCCGTGCCGCGTTTCCAGTACGCAGCAATGCGCATGCGCTTGGCGTCCACACCCGGCTTGGCCAGAACGGCCTTGCGCACAGCGGCCATATCGGCACTTTCGCCAGCCGCCCAGATATACCCAGCGCCCTGCGGCAGCGCAAGGCTTTCCACCGATGCGGCCAGGTCGCTCACCCATTGCACATCCAGCCTCGCCGCACTGGTCAACACCCGCTGGTCGGCGGCGTTGCGGACCAGAATGCGCGCCGTGGCAGCCGTGTCGGCGGGCAGTTCTGCCAGGCGGCGGGCAATGGCAGGCAACGCGGTTTCGTCGCCAATGAGCCAGTGCCAGTCAAACCCCGTGGGCACGACCATGCTGCCACGCGGGCCCGCAATGCCCACCCATTGGCCGACGACGGCACTGGCGGCCCAGTCGCTCGCGGGGCCTGCTTCGTGCAAGGCCACTTCGATGTCCAGCTCACCGGCTTCCGCGTCAAAACGCGCCGGGGTGTAGTCGCGCAGCACCGGGCGCAGCCCAGAGAAAACGGGGCGCCCGTCTTGAATCGCGGGCAGCGAGGGGCGCTCCTGGCCCGGTTGCGGCAGGATGAGCTTGAGATGGTCGTCAAACCCCGCGCTGGCAAAGCCCGCCAGCTCTGGCCCCCCCAGGGTCAGCCGCACAAAACCAGGGCTCAGTGGCGTGCGGCGCAGCACCTGGAGATGGCGGGCCTGCAGCGGATGGCGGATGCGCTCTATGGCGAGAGAGGCTGAGGGAGCGGTGGTGGCGGCGGGAAGGGAGATTGGTGCGTTCATGATCTAAAATGTTGATTTAATCAACCAAATAATCCACCATTCCGTTGACTTTGTCAACAGATAGAGCTGCCGCCATGAATCCGCCGCGCACCCGCCCCGATGTCTTTGAAGCCCTGCACGACCTGATGCATGCGTACCGGGCGCGCATGGTGCGCGCCATGACCGCCGTGCACCCGGACCTGACCTTCAATGAAGTGCGCGCACTGAACTTCATTGGCCGCCACCCCGGCGCCACACAAAAGGAGCTGGTGCGCCACAGCGGCGCCGACAAGGCGCAGGTGGCGAGGATGCTGGGCCTGCTGCAGGACAAAGGGTGGCTGGAGCGCCAGCCCCATGCCGAGGACCGGCGCAGCTTGTGCCTCACGCTGAGCGGTGAGGGCTTGGCCCTGTACCAGGCGCTGCAGGCCGCACGCCAGGCGCTGTCGACATCGGTGCTCGCAGGTTGTGACGAGGCCACCCAGGCGCAGTTGCTGGCGCTGTTGGCGCGCGTGCGCGGCAATCTGGATGCGCTGCCACCAGAGTCCAGCGAGGGTTGCGGGCATGGCACGGGCCGCTCAGCCCCATAGTGGCTCTAGAGCGGCTCTATCGCAGCCCTGTTCAGTCTGCTGGGAGGATTTTTGGCATTTTCAGCACCCGGCGCAGGTGCAATAAGCGCTCACAGCTATCAAAAACAGAGCAAGACTGCAAAAAACGCCAACACACAGCACCCGCCATCGCGCGGGCCGACGAGGCCCAGCCAGCGAACCGCGTCGCGACGAAGAAATAGAGCAGCGCTGCGGAAGCCGGCCCATCCCCCAGCGCCCAGTGCGGCCTGTCGGCGCGTGTCATGCCACACCAATGCAGCGCGTGCTCAGAAGCTTTCCCAGTCCCCATTGTCCGCACCTTGCAGCGCCGTAGCAGGCGGTGCCGGGGGCTTGCCGAGCTTGGGGCTAGCGGCCTGGGTGACCTGGCTCGTGCCTTTACGGGCAGACGCTGCATTGACGGCCGGTGGCGTGGGTACTGCACGCGGCGCGGCGCGTTGCACCGGTGGCGATGAAGATGGCGATGGCGATGATGGGCTGCTGTGTCCGCCTGCCAGCTTGAACACCGCCACCGCCTGTTGCAGCTGCTTCGCCTGATTGCTCAGGCTGCTGGCCGCTGCGGCGCTTTCTTCCACCAGGGCAGCGTTTTGCTGCGTCACCAGGTCCATCTGCGACACGGCCTCGCCCACCTGGGCAACGCCCTGGCTCTGCTCGTTGCTGGCGGCACTCACCTCGGCCATCAGATCAGAGACGCGCTGAATGGCGCCGACCACCTCCGTCATGGTTTCACCAGCCTTGTCTACCAGCAAGCCGCCTTGCTCGACACGTTCGACGCTGGCGGTAATGAGGGATTTGATTTCCTTGGCGGCCTCTGCGCTGCGCTGGGCCAGGCTGCGCACCTCGCCCGCCACCACAGCGAAGCCCCGCCCTTGCTCGCCGGCACGGGCCGCTTCCACCGCCGCGTTCAGCGCCAGGATGTTGGTCTGGAAGGCGATGCCATCGATCACGCTGATGATGTCCGCAATCTTGCTGCTGCTTGCGTTGATGCCTTTCATGGTCTCAACCACTTCGGCCACCACGGCGCCACCTCGGCCTGCCACGTTGGCGGCGTTCATGGCAAGCTGGTTGGCCTGGCGGGCGCTGTCGGCGTTTTGCTTGACGGTGCTGGCCAACTCCTCCATGGAGGCTGCAGTTTCCTCCAACGCACTGGCTTGCTGCTCGGTGCGGCCGGACAGATCGCTGTTGCCCTGCGCAATCTCGGTGCTGGCCGTGGCCACGCCATCGGCTCCGCTGCGCACGGTGGCCACCACCGACGTGAGGCTGGCCTGCATGGCGGCAAGCGCTTGCAGCAATTGGCCAATTTCGTCACGCCCTCGGGCTTCAATGGGGTAGCTCAGGTCACCACGAGCGACGGCATTGACCGCCGCTTGCGCCTGCTCAAGGGAATTGCGCACGCTGCGGATGATGGCCCAGCCCAGTGCAACAACCAGGCCAATGCTCAGCGCAATCGACACGATGGAGATCCATTGGAAGGTGTTGTAGCGCGCCACCTGCGCATCATTGACGGCCTTGGCTTCATCCACCTGCAGCTTGAATAGCCGGTCAGCGAAACTCTGCAGTTCTGCCGCCAGGGGACTGATCTGCTCCTGATAAATCTTCTGAGCGGCATCACGGTCACCGGCCTGGATGGCCGCCACAGCGGGCTTGAGCCCCTGCCCCACAAAGGCGGCACGCTTTTGGGCATAACCATCGGCCAAGCGTTTTTCCTCGGGGGTCAGGTAGCTGCTGGTGTAACCGGTCCAAATGGAATCCACCTTCTGCAGATTCGCCTCAAGCTCGCCGGTGCGCTTGAGGATGTTGTCCGGTTGGGGATGGAGCAGCATGTCCATGACCAAAATTCGGCTACGCGGCACAAGATAGCCCAGGTCACCCAGTTGCTCCAGTGGCACCACACGGTCTTCATAAACCGTTTTCATCGACTCGTTGGCCTTCCCCAAGGCAAACCTGCTCAGCCCCCCCCAAGGCCAGCAACACCACCGCCACACTGACCACAAGTGCCATCAAACGCGTTGAGATCTTGATGTTACGCATCGCCCCTCCATGAATAAAAAATGTAACTTAACTGTCACATTGCATGCAGGGTATGCGAAAAATGGCGACCAAAGAAGCAAAAAAATGGCGCGATGACGACCCTTTATCTATAGATGTCGTTTTTTAGCATGGGCCGCATGGCACGAGCATGCATGCACCGGCACCGGAGATCGCGAAACCGCTCAGCCCTCGGCAGCCACAGGCACCCGCTGCGCAAGGGCGCACATCAGCTCGTAGCCCACGGTGCCCGCCGCCTGCGCCACGTCATCAATGGCCAAGAGGCAGCCATTGCTGGCGCGCCCCCAGAGCGTGACCTCGCTGCCAAAGCCTGCGTCCACACCCGCCTGCTGCAGCGGCGTGAGGTCCACCGTGATCATGTCCATGCTGACGCGCCCCACCAGGCGCGTGCGAACGCCGTTGACCAGCACCGGGGTGCCGGTGCCGCAATGGCGCGGGTAGCCATCGGCGTAGCCGCACGCGGCAATGCCAATGGTCAGCGGTCCGTCTGCGGTGAACCGCGAGCCATAACCAACCGTGTCGCCGGCCTGCAAATGCTGCACCCCGATCAAACGCGTGCGCAGGGTCATGGTGGGCTGCAGCGCCCAGTGTTCGGCGTCGCTTTCAGGGAAATCAGGCGCGCTGCCATACAAAACGATGCCCGCACGCGCCCAGTCCGAGCGCAGTCGCCCATCACCGTGGTGGCGCAACGTCGCTGCGCTGTTGGCCACGCTGCGTTCGCCGGGCAAATCTTGGGTGGTTGCGTTGAACACGTCAATCTGGTGGTCGATGCCACGGGGGCCATCCGCATCGCTGAAGTGGGTCATGACGGAGATTTCGTCCACCTGCGTGAGCGCGTCAAGCCGCGCCCAGGCGGCCCGGTAGCTGCGGGGGGTGAACCCCAGGCGGTTCATGCCCGAGTTCATTTTGAGGAACACACGGTGCGGCACCTGTGTCTTGTGTGCGGCCAGCATGTCGATCTGTTCGTCGCAATGCACGGCATGCCACAGGCCCAGGCGCGAGCACAGCTCCAGGTCGCGGGGCTCAAAAACACCTTCGAGCAGCAAGATGGGCCCGCGCCAGCCCAGGTGGCGAATGCGCTCTGCCTCCGCCAGGTCAAGCAAGGCAAACCCGTCGGCACCGCGCAGCCCCTCAAACACCCGTTCGATGCCATGCCCATAAGCGTTGGCCTTGACCACCGCCCACACTTTCGCATCGGGAACCGACTGGCGGACACGCCCCAGATTGTGGTGCAGCGCGGCGGTGTGGATGGTGGCGTGTATCGGGCGGGGCATAGGGTTTGACCAGGTGAGGAGCACCGGATTTTCGCACCGCCGCCTTTTATCCACGTGATATAACCGCCTGTCACTTGCAACGGTTACTCACATTTCACAGGGCATCAGCCGTGCTGATGCACCCCACAGCCATTCGATGAAGCGCGGTTTTTACACCATCATGTCGGCGCAGTTTTTCAGCTCGCTGGCCGACAACGCATTGTTCGTGGCCGCCGTTGAACTCCTGCGCTCCGGGGGCTCCCCCGAATGGCAACGTGCCGCGCTGGTGCCCATGTTTGCGCTGTTTTATGTGGTCCTGGCGCCCTTCGTGGGCGCTTTTGCCGACGCACTGCCCAAGGGCAAGGTGATGTTTGTCAGCAATGCGATCAAGATCGTGGGCTGCCTGATGATGCTGTTCGGCTCGCACCCGCTCATGGCGTATGCGGTGGTGGGCCTGGGCGCCGCAGCCTACTCCCCCGCCAAATACGGCATCCTGACCGAGCTACTCCCCGCCTCCCAACTGGTCAAGGCCAACGGCTGGATTGAAGGGCTCACCATCACGTCGATCATCCTGGGGGTGCTGCTGGGGGGCCAACTGGTGGGCACCACCATTTCCGGCGCGCTGCTCGCCATCGACCTGCCGTTGATCGACACCGGCATCGACACGGCCCCCGAAGCCGCCATTGCATCGCTGATCATCGTCTACATCGTTGCCGCGTGGTTCAACACGCGCATTCCGCACACCGGGGTCGAGATGCGCCCCCTGCGGCAAGACCCCGAGCGCAGCGTCCTGAGCAACGCGCTGGCGCTGGTACCCGACTTCTGGACCTGCAACCGCCGCCTGTGGAAAGACCGGCTGGGGCAAATCTCACTGTCCACCACCACCTTGTTCTGGGGGGTGTCGGGCAATCTGCGCTACATCGTGCTGGCTTGGGGCGGGGTGGCTTTGGGCTACAGCACCACCCAGGCCTCGGCCCTGGTGGGCGTGGTGGCCATCGGCACGGCCGTGGGTGCGGTGGTGGCGTCCATGCGCATGCGCCTTGACGTGGCCACCCGCGTGATGCCCATGGGCATTGCGATGGGGGTGCTGGTGGTGTTGATGAACTTCATCAGCAATGTGTGGGTGGCCGTTCCCTTTTTGATCCTGTTGGGCGGGCTGGGGGGCTTCCTGGTGGTGCCCATGAACGCGCTGCTGCAGCATCGGGGCCACAACCTCATGGGATCGGGCCGCTCGATCGCCGTGCAGAACTTCAATGAGCAGGCCTGCATCCTGGCACTGGGTGCTTTCTACAGCCTGTCCACCCGGTTTGGTCTGTCAGCCTTTGGTGCCATCACCGTCTTTGGCATCGTGGTCGCGGGCATCATGTGGCTGATCCAGCGCTGGCACGCACACAACTGCGTGCACCACCGCGAAGAAGTCGAGCACCTGCTGCATATCGCCCGGCAGGACACCCACCACTGAATCCCCTTGAGCGGCTGCGCGGCTTCCCATTGGAGCGGACGCAACCAGTCACCCGCCAGGGCCCGCAACGTGGGGGCACGGCCAGGGGATGGCAGTGCCAGTGCCGCATGCACCAATTCACTACTATTTTTATAGCTACCAGCGCTTGATCATCAAGCGCTAGAGCCTGTTTTTCTTTGCAATGCATGTAATGCAATCTCCCCTTCCCTTTGCCGCCCTGCTGTTCAACGCCCTGGTCTGGGGGCTGGCCTGGTGGCCGTTTCAGCGCATGCACCAGGCGGGCCTGCACCCGCTGTGGGCCACCGCCTGCATGTATGCGGTGGTGCTGGTGGCGCTGCTGGCCTGGCGCCCGGGCATCTGGCGCCAGGTGCGCCAGCACCCTGAACTGTGGCTGCTGGCGCTGGCCTCGGGCCTGAACAACGTGGCCTTCAACTGGGCTGTGACCATTGGCGATGTGGTGCGCGTGATCCTGCTGTTTTATCTGATGCCCGCCTGGGCTGTGCTGCTGGCCTGGCGCATTCTGGGCGAACGGCCCACACCTGCCGCGCTGCTGCGCCTGGCGCTGGCCTTCACCGGCGTGGTGCTGGTGCTGCTGCCCGAGGGCGCACCCGCCACGCGCCTGCTGCAGAACCTGTCGCTGGCCGACGCGCTGGCCCTGTTGGGCGGCTTCATGTTTGCGCTCACCAACGTCACCCTGCGCCGCCTGCATGCCGTGCCGGGACCTGCGCGCATGGTCACGATGTTCGGCGGCTGCATGCTCATGGCGCTGGCAGTGGCCTGCATCGGGATTCAAGTGGGCGTGGTGGAGCCCTTCCCTCCCGTCAACCGCACCTGGGTGGTTACCGGCCTGCTGCTGTCGGGCCTGCTGATGCTGGGCAACTGGGCCCTGCAGTTTGGCGCAGCGCGCCTGGCGGCCGGCACCACCGCCCTGGTGATGCTGTCAGAAGTGGCGTTTGCCAGCGTGTCGTCCGCGCTGATGGGCGCATCCACACTGGGCACACGCACCCTGCTGGGCGGCGCGCTGATCCTGCTCGCATCCTTGCTCGCCGCGCTGCAATTCCGCCGCCCGGCCTCCAGCGCCACCAGCCACTGAGAGGCCAACACGCCCCCCGCACTATCAGTGCAGGCGTACCATGGCGCCAATCATTCCCCCTGGAGCGCGCGCCATGCCCGAGACCCTGTACGACTTCGAAGCCCAGCAGATGAACGGGCAGACCGTGCCCCTGTCGCAATACCAGGGCAAGGTGCTGCTCATCGTGAACACGGCCAGCGCCTGCGGCTTCACGCCCCAGTTTGGTGGGCTGGAAGAGCTGCACAAGCAATACGCCGACCAAGGCCTGGTGGTGCTGGGGTTTCCCTGCAACCAGTTCGGTCGCCAGGACCCCGGCAGCAACGACGAAATCGCCAGCTTCTGCCAGCTCAACTACGGCGTGAGCTTTCCGATGATGGGCAAGATCAACGTGAACGGCCCCGACGCCTCACCGCTCTACAAATGGATCACCGCCGAAGCCCCAGGCCTGCTGGGCAGCAAGGCCATCAAGTGGAACTTCACCAAGTTCCTCGTCGGCAAGGACGGCCGCGTGATCCGCCGCTACGCACCGCAAGATGCACCCAAGAAACTGGCGGGGGATATTGAAGCGGCGCTGGCGGGTTGAGACGAACTGCCCTGCAACTGCGCTTCAGTGACGGGGCGATGCGGCGTTGGCGATCCTCGGCATTTGTACCAATCTGGGCTCAACGGCTGTTTGCGGCCAGGAGCAGCCAGTCACCGCAAATGAAAGCGGCCGTTCAACGCTAAATTGACCGGCGCGCTTGCGCGTCGGAGTCGAATGATTAGTTATACGTAGCCCTATTTAACTCGTAAATCAGATGTTCATTTCCATTTTTCCGACCGGTGTCAATAAACTTGAATGCTTCAAGCAATTGAAGACTGGCTTTGTTTTCTGGATGTACTTCTGCAACAATCGCAATGGCACGTGGATCACTAAAAACATATTGAATTAGTGCTTTAGCTATTTGTCGGCCGAGCCCCCGCCCCCAGAATGGTTTAGCAATCACGATTTCTAATTCTATTGTTCCAAGTGGCGCGTTCTTCACCTTTGACAACGAGGCACGCCCACCCAAGACATGCTCAGGAATCACTTCAATCGCCCAGCCACGCAACGAACCCGGGTCACAATAAATTTTTTTCTCCCAATCACTGCGAGGCGTCTGAATAATTCCCTCGCCTACGTATCGCTTAACGATCGGGTCAAATTCAATATCGGCTAGAGTCTTTGCATCTTCTTTTACAAAATCACGAAGAATACAACTCTCCAATTGTTTGGGTATATCAATGGTCATGTCAACAGAATGTATAACGTGATTTATCCCGAAAAAACTGCGGGATAAAGTGGACCGTGCGGGATATTCTGGACACTGATTTCTCCTAGAAGTGGCTTGCAGCTTAGGTTTGCAAGGGACGACCTGTTTAAACGTCCAAGTATAAAAATTCCATGAAACCCGGCACGCGTCAACTCGGCAACCTATAGCTCGCCAGTCGGCAGGCACCGGGATCTCCAACAGTAGCGTGCAGTAAGTCAAAGGCAGCTTACGGGCGGCGCTACTGAAAGTCGGCTCAGGGCCCACAGCCGTCTTCCGGCGCTTTACTCCTCAGGAATCTACCGCTGCCCCTGGCGCAGTCGCGCATTCCGCTGATCGCCCCGCCATCTCGCCCTCCACCTTGCGCAGCAAGTCCGCCAGCGTTTTGCCGGGCTCTTGGCGAAACTGTTCGTCCAACACGGTGATGGCCGCAATGCGGTCGATGCGAAAGCCACGGAAGTCATTGCGCAGCTCGCACCAGGCCGATAGCGTCCAGACCTTGCCCCAATAAAAGCACCCCAGCGGCCGCAGGCGGCGCACGCTGGTGCGGCCCTGTACGTCGGCGTAGTCGATCTGCACCACATGGCGGCTGTGCACGGCCTCGCGCAGGGTTTGCAGATGGGCTTGCACCTGGGCATCGAGCCCCACCGAGGGGGCATACAACGCCTGGGCCTCGGCGGCCACGCGGGCGGCCGGGGGCAACACCGACAAGATCTTGCCCAGGGCGGCTTCCACGTCGCGTGCCATGGACGTGTCGAGCCAGGCCTGGGCCAGCCGGGCCGCCGCCACCAGCGCGTTGGCCTCGGCCTGGCTGAACATGAGCGGGGGCAAATCAAACCCCGCACCCAAGCGGTAGCCCACACCGGCCTCGCCTTCGATAGGGACGCCCTGGTGCTGCAGGTCCGCCACGTCGCGGTAGATGGTGCGGGGCGAGACCTCCAGCCGCTCGGCCAGAAAGGCAGCGGTGGTCAGCCGCCGCCCACGGATGAGCTGCACGATCTGGAACAGGCGGTCGGCACGGCGCATGGTGGATGTCTGGATTTTTAACGTTTTAAGCCCACAGCGCTTATTCATCACGCGCTAGTAGCTATCAAATGATGAGCAAGAGGGGCAGCATGTTCTGTCGCCGTAGCGTAACGGCTTCGGGGGGCGCAGCCCCGCAAAACCCAGGCCTCAGTCGAACACCCCGATGTGAATGGCCACCTTGTCGGGCCCTTCATACATTTCAAAGTCGGTGCCAAATCGGCGCCTTGCCTGGGGGTTGTCGGCAAAGTAGCGCCAGACACCTTGCCACGCCGCAATCACCGCCTGCGGCATCTCGCCCTGGCCGGCGAACACCAGGTAACGCCCCGCCTGCACGTTCACCTGAACGGCCCCGGCCACCGGGGTGATGGGCGCAGGCACTGCGACGCACGCAGTGACGTCAAACGCGCCGTGTTCGTTGGATTCGTAGCCGCTGTAGACGCCGAAGATGCGGTCGTCTGCGGCGCCGCGCGCGGGCAGGCTGCGCTCCCAGCTTTGGCTGAAAAAACGCTCCCACAGGTCGCCGATGTGGGCGGTGGCAGGGTTCATTTCGTCGCTGTTGCGGGTGCGCACGGACAGGCCGGCGACGCTGAATGCGCCTAGGTGGGTGCTGATTGGAGGGATGGTCATGTGCAAGGCCCTTGCCGGTGGTGCGGCGCTAACGGGGTCAGCGTGTTGGTGGGCCGCCATGGTGCCGAAGTGCTACTGACAACGCACTGTCAGCAGAGGCCTTGCGAGTTCAACGTTCACTCTGCATGCACGGCAGTCATCCGCATGGCGCGCTGGCGGCCGCAGTGGCCTTCGGCACCTGCTCCCCATGCGCGGCGTGCGGGCAACACCGCACCACGCGCGCCGCGCACTGCCAGCACGGCGTGCCGATGCCTTGGGGGTGGAAAAATGGGAGCGCGCACCTCCGTGTGCCGCCCCTACTGCTGGCACAAAAAACCACAGCGCCGGCAAAGACGGCGCTGATGACACAGCACCCAACAAATCTGGGGGAAAGCGGCTGGGTCGCACTGCGCGGGCAACCCGCATGCAGCGTGAAGCGACTGCGCGCCGCAGCCCACGGCGCGTCGGCTCAGGCCTCGTCGGCAGGTGCCGCAGGCGGCGTGGCCACGGCCGCAACCTCAGCGGCCTCCTCCGCAGCGGCAACAGCGGCGGCGGCAGCCGCAACCTCTGCAGCGGCGGCAGCCGCCGCCAGCTTGCGCGCGCGCTCGATCTGTTGGCCCACGGTGCGGGCCACCATGCCGTACATGTCGGCAAAAGCCTCCAGCGTCTGGCCGCTGGCCTCGAACGCGCGCAGCAGCGCTTCGTCCTTGGCATTGCGGGCGGCCCACTCGGCAAAGGCCTCGTCGAGGATGGCGTTGGCCGTTTCGTCACGGCCCTGCACCAGTTCGGTGTATGCCTCACGCGTGAGGCCCGACGTTTCAAACGCCGCCATCATGCGGTTGCGCAGCTTGGGCAGCAGATCTTCGGTGGCGCGGGCCTTGCTGTTGCTCCTGCGGCGGTAGACCTCCAGCAGCGCGTGGTGCACGTGCTCGGGGGCCATGTCTTCCACGGGCTGACCGGCCAGGTCGTGGCGCTTTTCGCCAGCGGCCACACTTTGCAGATAGCGCGTGGAGCGGGTGTGAATGCCCAGAGCCACCTTCAGTGCATCGCGCTCGAACATCTCGGGGTGGGCCGCCAGCAGATCCTGAAAAATACCGCGCTTGAGGGGCCGGAACACCGCGCCAAACAAGTGGGGGTACAGCGCGGCCAGCTGCTCCAGCGCAGGGTGCACACGCTGGGGCGCGCGTGGCGCAGCGGGCGCCGACGCATCGGCCACACCCGACGACGCTTGCTGCACACCAGGATTGCGCCGGTTGCGCCCCCCACGGCGTGCACCGTCGGCACGCGGGCGGGGTGCGGCGCCATCCGTCGATGCGGCTTGTGCAGGTGCCGCTTCGGGCGCCTGTGCTGCTGCGCCAGAGGCAACCTCGGCGGAGGCAGGCGCTGCCAGCGGTGCGGCAGGGGCTGCGTTCGGTTGTTCTTGGGCGGACACAGAGTCGATCATGGGGGTGCGATTGGGGGGCAACAAAACCCTCAATCATGCCAGTGTTGGTGGCGGGTGCGACAAACCGCTCTACCGGAAGGTCAATTTCCGAAGAGCCCGGTACACCATTGCTGCTCGCAGGGCACACCATCGCCGTTGCCATCCATCTTCACGCCGGGGCAGTTTTTCAGGAAGAACTTTGCCTCGGCGCACGAGGTCATCTGCGAGCAATATTGGCGGCCATCGCAGCGGTAAGCGGGTGCGGGTGCCGACGACGGCATCGGCTGGCTGCGGCGTGCAGGGGCTGCATCGACCAGCGCCTTGTTGGCATGTGCGTTCTGGGTTCGGCGCTCCAATTGCCAATACGCGGCGGCCATCAGCGCACAGGCCACCACCATCACCACCGCCCGCGTAGCAACGGACCGGAGCTCTCGGCGCGGGGGCCGATGGCGGCGTGGGGCGTCGCGGCGCGCGTGCCATGGCGCTGCGGGGTCGCTGGGGGCGGCCGAGCCGCTGCGGCGCACGGCCGTCGCCTGCTTTTTGCCGTCTTTGTTAAGGGTGATCTCGAAACTCAGGGCTTCGTTGCGTTGTGGGCGCTGCCCGTCGCGCGCAAAAGCCGAGATGTGCACAAAAATCTCTTGCCCGGCGGGCTGCGGAGTAATGAAACCGAAACCCCGGTCGTCGTTCCACTTTGTCAGCGTTCCATCGAATCGCATGGTGCCCTCCCCCTCGGTTGTTTGCGCGGTATCGTAGCGGCGCACAGCGGGCGTAGGAGGAGTAGGGAACTGTCTTCAGCCGTGCAACGCCTCGTCCAGCACTTCAACCCAATGCCGCACGGGGATGCCCGTGCCACTTTGCAGGTGCGTAATGCAGCCGATGTTGGCCGACAAGATCATGTCGGGCGGCTGCGCGCCAAAGGCCTCGCTGAGCCCCCCCAGCTTGCGGTCACGCAGTGGGTACGACAGCGCGGGGTTCAACACCGAATAGGTGCCGGCCGAGCCACAACACAGGTGCGCTTCGTTGCGTGCGGTGCGCAGCCTGAAGCCCAGCTGATTCAGGTGCGACTCGACACCGCCGCGCAGCTTCTGGCCATGCTGCAGCGTGCAGGGCGGGTGGTAGGCATAGAGCGTGTCGGGCTGTTGCACGCGCCCCTGCAGCGTGTTGGCCAGCTCAGGCAGCATGGCGGGCAACAGCTCCGACAGATCGCGCGTGAGGGCGCTGATGCGCTGCGCCTTGGCCGCGTACAAGGGGTCGTCCTGGAGGATGTGGCCGTACTCCTTGACCGTGACGCCACAGCCTGATGCGTTCATGACAATGGCTTCGACACCGCCAGAGTCCACCAGCGGCCACCAGGCATCGATATTGGCGCGCATCTCGGCCTTGCCGCCGTCTTGGTCGTTGAGATGGAATTTGACCGCGCCGCAGCAGCCTGCCTTGGGCGCAATCACGGTCTGCACGCCCACAGCATCGAGCACGCGCGCGGTGGCGGAGTTGATGTTGGGCATCATGGTGGGCTGCACGCAACCGGCCAGCAGCAGTACCTTGCGGGCATGGGGGCGTGTGGGCCAGCGCCCCGCTGGTTGTGCGGCAGGCACCTTGGCCTTGAGCGCGGCGGGCAGCAGGCCGCGCACCATTTGCCCTGCCTTCATGGCGGGCGCGAACAGGGGCGATGGCAAGCCCTCCTTCAGCGCCCAGCGCAGCGCTTTTTCGCCCAAGGGGCGGGGTACTTTTTCATCAACGATCTTGCGGCCAATGTCGACCAGGTGGCCATATTCCACACCGCTGGGGCAGGTGCTTTCGCAATTGCGGCAGGTCAGGCACCGGTCCAGGTGCATCTGCGTGGCGCGGGTTGGCTCGGCGCCTTCGAGCACTTGTTTGATGAGGTAAATGCGGCCGCGTGGGCCGTCCAGCTCGTCGCCCAGCAGCTGGTAAGTGGGGCAAGTGGCGGTGCAAAAGCCGCAATGCACGCACTTGCGCAGGATGGACTCGGCCGCAAGACCATCGGCGCGGGCGCGGTATTCAGGGGAGAGCTGGGTTTGCATGGTGCATGCCTGGGCGAGGGGTCAGGAAATTCAAAACGAATTCAGCGCGCGGCGGGCGGGTCCAGCGGCGCATCGAGCGGGAGCGCCTTGCGCAAGGGATGGCGCAGCCGGGCACGGTCGGCCCACAAGGGCGGCAGCGACAAGGCCAACAGCACCAGCGCCAGCGGCACCACAAACACAAACCCCACGTGTTTGAAGCCCGCCGCGCCCGCGATGCCGCCCACGAGGAACATGGCGATGAGCCCGGCAAACATCCGCAGCCGCACCTGGTTGGCACGCACATGGGACTCGGGCGCCGTGCCGGTACGGTTCCAGTAGAGCATCTTGCCCATCTCGATGCCCAAGTCAGTCACCACCCCCGTCATGTGCGTGGTACGGATCTGAGACGAAGACATCTTGGTCACAGTGGCGTTCTGCAGGCCCATGATGAAAGACAGCAACAACACCGTCAGCGGCACGGCAAACGGCGTGGGCCAGCTGAGCGTAATGGCCCCCACCAGACCGAACAGCAGCATGAGCACGGACTCCAGCACCAGGGGCAGTGCAAAGGTGCTGCGCAGCCTGCGCTGGCGCGCCCAGTTGATCATGATCGCGGTGGTGCCCGCGCCCGACATGAACGCCCACAGAGCGCCAATGGCGCCGAGCACGATTTCCATCTGCCCCAACACCAGGTTGTCGGCCAGCGAAGACAGAAAGCCGGTCATGTGCGAGGTGTACAGATGCACCACCAAAAACCCCCCCGCATTGACCGCCCCTGCGTTGAAGGCCAGCAACAGCCCCAACACGCGGTTGCTGGCAACCGTGCGGTGGTGTCCGGTGAGGTGGCGAAGGCGTCTCATGGTGGAGGTCACGGTGATGGCGTGTGGATAGCGGTCATGGGGATGGCCTGTCCTACCAGTCCCGCGCCATGCGGCCGGGATTGAAGATGCCCGCTGGGTCAAAGCTCTGCTTGAGCCGCGCGTGGATCTGCTCCACCGCCCGCGATGCAAGATCAAAACCGCCGCTAGCGCTTGATGCACATTCGCCTGCAGCTACAAAAATAGAAGCACTCCCACCCACCGCCTGCGCCGCTTCGCACAGCGCCTGGCTGGCGGCGTGGGGCGCTTGCACCCACCGCAGCGCGCCGTGCCACTCCACCAACGGCTGTGCACCACCCGGCAAGGCCAATGCCGGCGCGGTGGCAGGCACCGACAGCCGCCACAAGGCGTGGGCGGGCTGACGGGCACGGGCCAAAAACCATGGGGAGGTTTGCTCTCTGCAAGCCTCCCAGTCAGCGGCCACGTCAGCGTTGTCCGTGCGCTCTCCCCCCATCGACCGGCACGCGGCCTCGACGGCGGCCACAGCGCCACGCAGGCGCACACACAACATGCCCGCACCGCCGTCTGGCACCCAGCAGCTCGCATTCAACGGCAGGGGCTGGCCGCCCCAGGCGTGCAGCTTGCGCAAGGCGTCGGCCTGGTTGCATTCAAAACGCAGTGTGGCTTCGGCGGGAGCGGTGGGCAGCACCTTGAGGCTGACTTCGGTGAGCAGGCCCAGCGTGCCCCAGGCACCGGCCATGAGGCGCGACACGTCGTACCCCGCTACATTTTTCATGACCTGGCCGCCAAAGGTCAGCAGCTCCGCTCGGCCGTTGAGCAGCGTGACCCCCAGCACGTAGTCCCGCACGGCGCCTACGCTGGCGCGGGCCGGGCCCGACAGGCCCGCCGCCACCATGCCACCCACAGTGGCCGCTGCGTCGGCATCGCGCGCAAAGTGAGGGGGCTCGAACGGCAGGCACTGCCCGTTCTCGGCCAGCACGGCTTCCAGCTCGGAAAGGCGGGTTCCGGCACGCACCGTCACCACCAACTCGCTGGGCTCGTAACTCAAAATGCCGCTGAGGCCCCGGGTGTCGAGCACTTGGCCATGCAGCGCCAACCCGTGAAAGTCCTTGGTGCCACCACCCCGGATGCGCAAGGGGGTCTGGTCGGCCACTGCGGCGCGCACACGGTCAGCAATCGGGGCAAGGGTGGAGTCCATCTGCGCATCGTAGCGGCAGCCGCCACGGCACCGCCCGATCCGTCGCGTGAATTTTTTGAACAACCCGCGTGCAAATCGCTCGGGGCTCGCTGCTGGCGAGCCGGCGGTACCAGCTTCTACACAAAAAGGCCCGCCGTTGCCGGCGGGCCCAAATACCTTGAGGAGCGACTCGCTTGTTCTTTTTACAACGCTGCGGTGCCACCAGACACCGCAGCGCAGGGGTGACGGCAGATCAGCGGTTGTACGCCGTTTCGCCGTGAGAAGTGATGTCCAGACCTTCGCGCTCTGCTTCTTCCGAAACACGCAGGCCCACGAGCAGGTCGGCAATCTTGTAGGAGATGAAGGCCACCACACCCGACCACACGATGGTGAACAGCACGCTCTTGACCTGGATCCACACCTGAGCGCCCATGGCGAAGGTGTCAGGCGTCAGGCCACCGGTGCCGCCCAGGCTTTGCGAGGCAAACACGCCGGTCAGGATGGCGCCCAGAATGCCGCCCACACCGTGCACGCCGAACACGTCAAACGCATCATCGACGTTGAGCATGCGCTTCAAGCCGCCCACACCCCACAGACAGACCACACCGGCGATCAGGCCGAGCACGATGGAACCCATGGGACCCACAAAACCAGCGGCTGGTGTCACGGCCACAAGGCCCGCCACCGCACCGGAGGCTGCGCCCAGCATGGACGCCTTGCCCTTGTGCAAGCCCTCGCCAGCAATCCACGACAGCGTGGCAGCCGCAGTGGCCAGCACCGTGTTCACAAAGGCCAGACCCGCATTGGCGTTGGCAGCACCGGCAGAACCCGCGTTGAAGCCAAACCAGCCCACCCACAGCAGCGAAGCGCCCACCATGGTCAGCGTCAGGCTGTGGGGCGTGAGCGCCTCTTTGCCGAAGCCGATGCGCTTGCCGACCATGTAGGCACCCACCAGACCGGCGATACCGGCGTTGATGTGCACCACGGTGCCGCCAGCGAAGTCCAGAGCACCATCAGCACCCAGCAGACCACCACCCCACACGATATGGGCCATGGGCACATAGCTGAAGGTGAACCACAGCACCGCAAAAATCAGCACGGCAGCGAACTTCATGCGTTCAGCGAACGAGCCCACCACCAGCGCAACGGTGATCGCGGCAAACGTGCCCTGGAATGCGAAGAACACGTACTCAGGAATCGTGGTCAGCGCACCAAAGGTCTCCTGCGTCACGCCCTTGAGGAAGATCTTGTCGAAGCCGCCAAAGAACTTGCCCTCACCGGAGAATGCCAGGCTGTAGCCGTAGATGGCCCACAGCAGCGAGATCAACGAGAAGATCACGAAGACCTGCACGAGCACCGACAACATGTTCTTGGAACGGCCCAGGCCACCATAGAACAGGGCCAGGCCCGGGATGGTCATCAGGATGACCAGCAGGGTAGAGGTCAACATCCAGGCGGTGTCACCCGAATCGATCTTGGGCACCGGGGCGGCAGCCGCCGCAGGTGCAGCAGGTGCTTCGGCGGCAGGCGCGGCTACGGGAGCTGCTGCTGGCGCAGCAACCGCAGCAGCAGGTGCGTCGGCAGCGGGAGCTGCAGTGGCCTCAGTGGCTGGGCTGGCCGGGGTTTGGGCCCACAAGGCCGAGCCACCCGAGAGCAGACCCAGCCCCAAAATGAAGGAAGCAAGCAGTTTTTTCATGGCGTTTCTTCTCTTGTTTCGTGTGATGCGGCGGGCCCCTTACAGGGCTTCCTTGCCGGTTTCGCCAGTGCGGATGCGCACCACCTGCTCCAGGTGGGTCACAAAAACCTTGCCGTCGCCGATCTTGCCGGTGCGTGCTGCGTTCTCGATCGCCTCGATCACACGGTCCACCAGGTCGTCAGAGATGGCCGCTTCGATCTTCACCTTGGGCAAAAAGTCCACCACGTATTCCGCACCGCGGTACAGCTCGGTGTGGCCCTTTTGGCGCCCAAAGCCTTTGACCTCGGTTACCGTGATGCCTTGCACGCCGATGTCCGAAAGTGCTTCGCGCACCTCGTCCAGCTTGAAGGGCTTGATGATGGCTGTCACCATTTTCATTGGGAGATCCTCCGGTGGGGGCGCCGCTGGCGCCCATTGAGACTTACAGGGTTTTGGTGAGCGTGACGATCAGGCGAGACTTGTTGACGGCGCCAAAGAAGTCCTTCTTGTTGGCACCCACCACAGCACCACCCAGCGACAAACCGCCGCCGAAGTCATAGGCCGCACCCACGCTGTAGTCCATGTAGTTCGGGGCGGTGATGTCGCTGGCAAACCGGGTGAAGCCCACCGCAGCCTTCAGCGTGATGCTGGGCGCCACTTCCTGGGCAAACGCAAAGTTCAGGTAACCCGTGTTGCGGCCCTTGAAGCCGGGCCCTGCGTAGGCGAAGTAATCTTTCGACAATGTGTGCGAATACTTGGCGGTCACGGGGCCGAAGGTGGCGGCGCCATAGGCTTCGGTGGTGTTGCCATTGCTGTTGCCGGGGTAGATGTAGGTCAGCAGACCCACGTCCATATCCACCCCACCTGCCTTGAATTTGTAGCCGCCATACAGGTCGGACTCGATGGAGTTGCCCGACAGCCAGTCGACGCTGGAATTCCAGTTGCCCACGTACCAGCCGGATTCTCCAAAGGCATAGTCAAACCCGCCTTGAATGGCCGGCTTGACGGTCTTGACCTTCGAGGTGTCCTGGTCTTGCCCGCGGAACTTGTAGTTCGAGGTCAGGCTGATGTTGCCGGTGAGCTGGGCGCTGGCCAGCATGGGAAGCGCGGCGACAAGGGCAACGCCCAGGGACTTGATGATGGCGTGGGTCATGATTCCTCCGGTGGGACAAAGTAGGGATAACCGCTTTAAGCATGGACCGTGCCACGCTGCACAGCCCCCCTCTTCCTCCTGTTGCGCCAAGTTACAACAAACGCCGGTACAGTCAGGATGCGCACGCCTTTCGCCCGGCACCCAACTGGTGCAATGGTAGGGCGGGGCGCGCTAAAAAGCCATAAAACGCACCCATCTGGGGAGAAACTACTTCATGAGTCTTGCTTTGGTGCAAAGCCGCGCGCTTGTGGGGCTACAGGCCCCTGCCGTCACCGTTGAAGTGCACCTGGCCAACGGCCTGCCCAGCTTCACCCTGGTGGGCCTCGCCGAAGTGGAGGTCAAAGAAGCCCGCGAGCGCGTGCGTTCGGCGCTGCAGAACGCGGGGCTGGAGTTCCCCACCAACAAACGCATCACCGTCAACCTCGCCCCCGCCGACCTGCCCAAGGATTCGGGCCGCTTCGACCTTCCGATTGCCTTGGGCATCCTTGCGGCCAGCGGGCAGATCGATGGGGCCCAGCTGGCGGGGTATGAGTTTGCGGGCGAGTTGTCGCTGTCGGGCGAGTTGCGGCCCGTGCGCGGGGCCCTGGCCACCAGCCTGGCACTGCAAACGCAGCAGATCGCCGCGCAGCTGGTGTTGCCGCCCGGCAGCGCCGAAGAGGCTGCGCTGGTACCCGCCGCCCGGGTCGTGCGCGCGCGGCATTTGCTGGACGTCGTCCGCGCCTTTTTGCCGCCGGGCAGCGTTGCAGGCGGCGATGCCGATGTGCCCAATGACGGCTGGACCCGGTTGCAGGCCTCCCCCATGGCGGTCACCACCACCGGCCCCGACATGGCTGACGTCAAGGGCCAGGCCGCCGCCAAACGCGCGCTGGAGATTGCTGCCGCAGGCGGGCACAGCGTGCTCATGGCCGGGCCACCGGGCTCGGGCAAGTCGATGCTGGCGTTGCGGTTTGCGGGCTTGCTCCCGGCCATGACGGTCACCGAAGCACTGGAGAGCGCTGCCATCGCCAGCCTGGCCGGACGTTTTCGCCCCGACACCTGGGGCCAACGCCCCACCGGGACACCCCACCATACCGCCAGCGCCGTGGCGCTCGTGGGCGGCGGGTCACCCCCTCGACCTGGCGAAATATCCCTGGCGCACAACGGCATCTTGTTTTTAGACGAGATGCCCGAGTTCCCCCGCGCTGCTTTGGAGGCCCTGCGCGAGCCGCTGGAGACCGGCCACATCACCATCGCACGGGCTGCGCAGCGGGCGGATTTTCCGGCGCGGTTTCAGATGATTGCGGCGATGAACCCGTGCCCCTGCGGCTATCTGGGCTCCACCCAACGTGCCTGCCGCTGCACGCCGGATCAGGTGAACCGCTACCAGTCCAAGCTCAGCGGCCCGCTGCTGGACCGCATTGACCTGCATGTCGAAGTGCCCGCCCTGCCTGCGGACCAGCTGGTGCAGGCGCCCCCTGGCGAAGCAACCGAGGCCATCCGCGAGCGGGTGGTGCGTGCCCGCGCCGTGGCGCTGGCGCGGCAAGGCAAAACCAACCAGGCGCTGCAGGGGCAGGAGATCGACACGCACCTGCTGCTCGACGATGCGGCCGCCAAGTTCCTCAACACCGCTGCGGCGCGCCTGGGCTGGTCGGCCCGCAGCACACACCGCGCGCTGAAGGTGGCACGCACCATTGCCGACCTGGCTGGTGCGCCCACCACGCAGGTCAGCCATGTGGCTGAGGCGGTGCAGTACCGGCGGGTGCTGCGCAGCCCTGTGTGATCCCTTGGCACCATCCATCTCAACATCAATGCCCTCGTCAATATCAAATTGATAGCTACCAGCGCTTGATGAATAAGCGCCTGAGCCCTTTTTGACTCAAATTTCTTCCCGCAAATGGCACTCCGCGCATCACAGGAACATGCCGCCCGAGGCCTCGATGCGCTGCGCGTTGACCCAGCCAGTGGCGGGCTGCAACAGCGCGGCCACCAGCAGGCCAATGTCGTCCGGCAGGCCCACGCGGCCCAGTGCCGTCTGGGCGGCCACAAAAGCGTTGAGCTGCGCGTTGTCGCGCACGGCGCCGTTGCCGAAGTCGGTCTCGATGGCGCCGGGGGCCACCACGTTCACGGCAATGCCGCGCGGGCCCAGTTCCTTGGCCAGGTAGCGGCTCAGCACCTCGATGGCGCCCTTCATGGCAGCGTAGGCGGCGTACCCCGGCAGGGCAAACCGCGCCAGGCCTGACGAAAGGTTCAGGATGCGGCCACCGTCGTTGATCAACGGCAGCAAGCGCTGGGTGAGGAAGAACACCCCCTTCAGATGCACGTTCACCAGTGCGTCGAACTGCGCCTCGGTGGTGTCGGCAAACGGTGCGTGCACGCCCATGCCCGCGTTGTTGACGAGAAAGTCCAACCGATCACGCTGCCAATGCGTCTGCAGCGCCTGTACCAGCTGGCCAACAAAGGCGTCAAAGCTGCGCACATCGCCCACGTCCAGCGGCAGCGCCACGGCCCGGCGGCCCAGGCTTTCGATCTCGGCCACCACGGCTTGGGCCTCGGCGGCCTGCTGGCGGTAGGTCAACACCACGTCGATGCCGGTGCGCGCTGCGGCCAGTGCGGCACTGCGGCCCAGGCCCCGGCTGCCGCCGGTGATGAGCACGATGGGGGTGAAGGAATTCGAAGGGGTCATGGCGGCGTCCTGGAAAATTGTTCAGTGCCCTGTCACACCATGTGCAGGGGCTGGTGAGAACTTTATTGGGATCGCCCTGATGAATAAACCATGCAAAATCAGATTCATTATCCAACCATAGCCACCAATGAACCCTCTTGATCGCATGCAGATCTTTGCCCGTGTGGCAGAGTTGAGCAGCTTTACCCAGGCCGCGCAGGTGCTGGGTGTGCCCAAAGCCAGCGCCTCGTTGGCGGTGCAGCAACTGGAAGCCCAACTGGGCACGCGCCTGCTCCACCGGACCACACGGCGCGTGCAGCTCACGCAAGACGGGCAGGCCTACTACGAGCGCTGCAAGGACTTGCTGCATGACGTGGACGAGCTGGCGGGCATGTTCCACCAGCCAGACGGCTCGGCCCTGCGTGGCAGGGTGCGCATCGACATGTCCACCGGCATTGCGCGCCACATGGTGCTGCCGCGCCTGCCCGAGTTGCTGCTACGCCACCCCGAGCTGGAGGTGGAGGTGAGCAGCACCGACCGGCGCGTGGACCTGGTGCGCGAGGGATTTGACTGCGTGATTCGCGTGGGCACTTTGGCAGAGCCCGGCCTGGTTGCGCGCCCGCTGGGGCACGTGCAGGTGGCCACGTGCGCCAGCCCGGCCTACCTGGCGCGCAGAGGCACCCCACACACGCTGGACGATCTGGCCCACCACGAGCTGGTGCACTACGTGAGCACGCTGGGCACACGCTCAGCGGGTTTTGAAGTTTGCCAAGGCGACACCACCGAATTTCTGCCTATGGCGGGCCGCGTCACCGTCAACAGCGCCGAAGCCTACCTGGGTGCCTGCCTGGCGGGGTTGGGGCTCATTCAGGTGCCGCTGTTGGGGGCACAAGATCTGGTGGAACAAGGTTTGCTCGTGCCCGTGCTGACCAGCCACCCGCCGCCGCCCATGCCCGTCACGCTGCTGTATGCCCACCGGCGCCACCTGCCCCAGCGGGTGCGACTGGTGATGGACTGGCTCGCCCAGGTGGTGCAAGAGCGCCTGGTGTGATGGCTGGCCATCACCGCCCCACCGCCCCACCATCCATGCGGCCCTTGGTTTGCAGAACGGAAGTTTACAAATTAATGCTACATTTTTGATAGCTATCAGCGTCGACTCAATATTGCCTGTAGGCCAATTTCATTAAAATCTTTGCACGGGGTGCCCCTGCCCCGCAGACCCCTTCCATCCCATGGCCCGCCGCACCCGTCAATTGCCCCCTCTTCCTCTGCCCGATGCCACAGACTCTGCGCTGCCAGACGCGGTGGCCGCCACCCAGTCGGTGGACGCGGTCAGCACCCACTTTCTGCGCACGCTGGTGGGCTACAACACGCGCCGCGCGGCGCTGTCCATCATTGGGGTGTTCATGGAGCGCATGGCCGTTTACGACCTCAAGGTGGTGGAGTTTTCGGTGCTGTCGCTGGTGTCGCGCAACCCGGGCATCACCTCGCGCCAGTTGTGCGCCACGCTCAACGTGTTACCGCCCAACATGGTGGGGCTGATTGCCTCCCTGGAGCGGCGCGGCCTGATCGAACGGCGCCCGCACCCCAGTGACGGGCGCGCAATGGGGGTGCACCTCACCCCCCCGGGCGCGGAGATGACCGCGCAGGCCGAGCACACGGCCGCGCACCTTGAAGAAGACGCCACGGCCCGCCTCACGGCGGCCGAGCGCAAGACGCTGATCCGGTTGCTGCAGAAGGTGTATGACTAACCATCCCCCTGTGTCGCTCGCCTAGGCCACGCACCCAACCAGCGCGGCGTGCCAGCGCAAGTACAGCCGCTACACCTTTTCTGAGGTCACCGCTGGCTTGTCCAGCCCGAGCAATCGCACTGCGTTGCCCTTCAGGATGCCGGGCATCACCTCGGGCTTGAACCCGGCTTCCTGAAAGTCCTTCATCCAGCGCTCGGGCGTGATGAGGGGGTAGTCGCTGCCGAACAGGATGCGGTCTTTGAGCAGCGTGTTGGCGTACTGCACCAGCTGCTTGGGGAAGTATTTGGGGCTCCAGCCCGACAGGTCGATCCACACATTGGGCTTGTGCGTGGCCACACTCAGTGCCTCGTCCTGCCACGGAAAGCTGGGGTGCGCCATCACGATCTGCATGTCGGGGAAGTCGATGGCCACGTCATCCAGGTGCATGGGGTTGCTGTACTCCAGCCGCAGGCCGCCGCCGCAGCGCATGCCGCTGCCAATGCCGCTGTGCCCGGTGTGGAAGATGGCAGGCATGCCGTATTCGGCGATCACCTCGTAGATGGGCCAGGCCATCTTGTCGTAGGGGTGGTAGGCCTGCACCGTGGGGTGGAACTTGAAGCCCCGGATGCCATGTTCCTCAATCAGGCGGCGGGCCTCGCGCGCGCCCATCTTGCCCTTGTGCGGGTCGATGCTGGCGAACGCCATCATCATGTCGCTGTTGGCCTTGGCCGCCTCGGCAATCTCTTCGTTGGGGATGCGGCGGCGGCCCATCTTGGACTCGGCATCCACGGTGAACATCACCAGGCCAATCTTCTGCTCGCGGTAATACGCCACCGTCTCGGCAATGGTGGGGCGGCGGCCGTTCTTGAAGTACTTGTCGGCGGCGCGGTCGTACTCCTCGCCGTAATTGTCAAACGGGTTCCAGCAGCTCACTTCGGCGTGGGTGTGGATGTCGATGGCGAGCAGGTTGGCGTGGTCCATGGTTGTCTCCTGGGTTGACTTGCTTTTGCGCACGGTGCGGTCGGCGGGCCCGTGCCACGGTACATGATGCAGATCAAGGGTAAGTACCGATAAAAAACAGAGCGTACTTGCTTGAATTGGTTATGAACTATAACCACAATCCAATCATCCAGAAAGCCTTCATGACCCATCCAGATATCCATTTCGAATTGCGCGGCGACGAGCAGGAAGTTGCTGTGATCCGCCTCACGCGCAGCGCCAAGCGCAACGCCTTGAACGACGGCCTGATCCTGGCCCTGCGCGACCTGTTCGAAAAAATGCCCGCCTGCGTGCGCGCCGCCGTGATCGACGGCGACGGCCCCCACTTTTGCGCCGGGCTTGACCTGTCAGAACTCAAAGAGCGCGACGCAGGCCAGGGCCTGCACCACTCGCGCATGTGGCATGCCGCGCTGGAGCGCGTGCAGTTCGGCCCCGTACCTGTCATCGCTGCGCTGCATGGCGCCGTAGTGGGCGGCGGGCTGGAGCTGGCCAGCGCCTGCCACATCCGCGTGGCCGACGAATCCACCTTCTACGCGTTGCCCGAGGGCTCGCGCGGCATCTTCGTGGGCGGCGGCGGCGCAGTGCGCATCCCCAAGCTGATTGGCGCCGCACGCATGACAGACATGATGCTCACCGGCCGCGTCTACAACGCGCAAGACGGCGAGAAGGTGGGCTTTGCCCAGTACCTCGTGCCCGAAGGCCAGGCCTTTGACAAAGCCTTCGAGCTGGCCGTGCGTGTAGCGCAAAACGCGCCGCTGACCAACTACGCGCTGATGCACGCCCTGCCGCGCATTGCCGAGCAACCGGCCGACCAGGGCTTCTTCACCGAAGCCATGATGGCCGCCATTGCCCAGAGCGCGCCCGAAGCCAAGTCCCGCCTGGCCGATTTTCTCGAAGGCCGCGCGGCAAAGGTCCGCAAGCAGGACTGAGCCCGTGCATTCCAACCCCCACCCGTTCACGCAGAGCGTGTCGAAGCGCAGCACCCGGCTTCAACACGCCCCGCCTAAACGGCCTTGGGGGCTTGAATGCGGATCCGCACGAACCCACCGAACCACCCGTACCCCACACGGCCCCAGCACCCCGGATTCCCCATGAGCGCACTGCCCCACACGTTTTCCTCGTCCACCCCGGCGCGCTACCGCCCCGTGAACTTTGGCGTGACCCGCGTCAGCCTGCGCGAAGGCGCACCGGGCGTGCGCTATCTGCAGGCCGACCTGCCCCTGGGCGCCTTTGCGCGGCGCGTGACGGACTACTTGGTGCACTGGGCCGAAGCCACGCCCGACCACAGCTTTCTGGCGCGCCGCGAGCCACTCGGCGGCGGCAAAACGGGGGAATGGCAACACATCAGCTATGCCCAGGCGCTGGACGCGGCCCGTAGCATCGGCCAGGCGCTGCTGGACCGGGGCCTCAATGCCGAGCGCCCGGTGGTGGTGCTGAGCGAAAACACCATCGAGCACGCACTGATAGCGCTCGGTTGCATCTACGCCGGGGTGCCTTACTGCCCCGTGTCGCCCGCTTACGCCACGGTGAGCCAGGACTACGACAAGCTGCGCCACGTCATCGACACCCTCACGCCCGGCCTGGTGTTTGCGGCCGATGGCGCGCGCTACGGCAAGGCCATCCAGGCCACCGTGGCAGCCGACGTGGAAGTGATCCTGGCCCAAGGCGCCATCGAGGGGCGCACCACACAAGCTTTCGACAGCCTGAAAAACACCGTGGCCACACCCACCGTGGACGCCGCCATGCACGCCACGGGCCCCGGCACCATCGTGAAATTTTTGTTCACCAGCGGCTCCACCAAGATGCCCAAGCCGGTCATCAACACCCAACGCATGTGGTGCGCCAACCTGCAGCAGATCACGCTGTCGCTGCCCGTGCTGGCCGAAGCCGCACCCGTGCTGGTGGACTGGTTGCCTTGGAACCACACCTTCGGCAGCAACCACAACTTCGGCCTCACGATGATGCATGGCGGCACGCTCTACATCGACGACGGCAAGCCCACCGCCGCATTGATTGGCGAGACGCTGCGCAACCTGCGCGAGATCGCGCCCACGGTGTACTTCAACGTGCCCACCGGCTTCGAAATGATTGCCGAGGCCATGAAGACCGACGCCACCCTGCGCAACAACCTGTTGTCACGGGTGCGCATGTTCTTCTACTCCGGCGCAGGCCTGGCACAGCCCGTGTGGGACAGCCTGCACGCCACGCAAGAGGCCGCGATTGGCGAGCGCATCGTGATGGCCACGGGCCTGGGCATGACCGAATCCGCCCCGTCGGCCATGTTCTGCAACAGCCCTGATGTGCGCTCGGGCCACATTGGCGCGCCCGTGCCGGGCATGGTGCTCAAACTGGTCGAGGTGGACGGCAAGACCGAAGTGCGCTACCGCGGCCCCAACGTCACACCCGGCTACTGGCGCTCAGACGCCGCCACGCGCGATGCCTTTGACGACGAGGGCTACCTGTGCACGGGCGATGCCGTCAAATGGATCGACGAGAACGACATCCACCGGGGCCTGGCGTTTGACGGCCGCATTGCCGAAGACTTCAAGCTCGCCACCGGCACCTTTGTGAGCGTGGGCCCCATGCGCGCCAAGATCATCGTGGCGGGCGCGCCCTACATTCAGGACGTGGTGCTCACCGGCCTGAACCGGAAAGAAGTGGGCGCCCTGCTGTTCCCCTCGCCCGCCTGCCGCGAAGTGGCCGGCCTGGGGCCCGACGCACCGTGGGCCGATGTGGTGGCCCACAAGGCCGTGCGCCAGCGCATCGAGGCGGTGCTGGACGAGCTGGCGCGCGAGTCCACCGGCAGCGCCAGCCGCGTGGCCCGCGCCCTGCTGATGGACGAGCCCCCCTCCATCGACAAGGGCGAGATCACCGACAAGGGTTCGGTCAATCAGCGCGCCGTGCTCAAACACCGCGATGCACTGGTGACAGCGCTGCATGACAACGCCCACCCTTCCATCCTTTTCCCTTCGTAAAAACGGGCCAGGACTTACGCCATGAGCACCCCCCAACTGGACACCGTGCGCCGCTACCTCGCGGCCTTGCACGCAAGTGACACCGCCGCCCTGGTGGCCTCGTTCGAGGCCGAAGGGACCGTGGTGTCGCCGTTTCTGGGCACCATGCCTGCGCACGCGTTTTTCCCCAAGCTGGCACAGGCGTCGTCGCAGAGCGTGATCACGCCCATCGACCTGTTTGCGAGCGTCGAGCCGTCCACCCAGGGCACCCGCGTGGCCGCGTACTTTCGCTACGACTGGACGCTCAAGGACGGCAAGGTCGTGACTTTCACTTGTGTGGATGTCTTCGACTTTGCGCCTGGCAGTGAGCGCATTGCGCGCATGACGATCGTCTACGACACCCACCCCCTGCGCGAAGAGGTGGGCGACAAGTACGCCTGACTGAACACATCGCCCAAGCCCTCAACCCCCTACAGGCACAAGGACACACACCATGCAGATTCAAGGACAAGCCGCCCTCATCACCGGCGGCGCATCGGGCCTCGGTGAAGCCACCGCACGCGAACTGGCGCGGCTGGGCGCCAAGGTGGCCATACTGGACCGCAACGCCGCACTGGCCGACAAGGTGGCCACGGCGATCAATACCGAATTCGGCGCGGGCCGCGCCGTGGCCTGCCCCTGCGACATCACCGACCCCGCCAGCGTCACCGCCGCCATCGACCAGGCCGCCGCAGCGCACGGCCCCGCGCGCATCCTGATGAACGTGGCCGGCATTGGCAGCGCCAAACGCGTGGTGCAGCGCGACGGCAGCGCGGCGCCGCTCGAAGACTTTGTGCGCGTGGTGCAAATCAACCTGTTCGGCACCTACAACGTGAGCCGCCTGTTTGCCGCTGCCTGCGCCAAGCTGCCCGTGCTCGACAACGGAGAGCGCGGCGTGATGATGTTCACCGCCTCGGTGGCGGCCTTTGACGGCCAGGTGGGCCAGCAGGCCTACAGCGCATCCAAGGCCGGCCTGGCGGGCATGACGCTGCCCATGGCGCGCGACCTGGCACAGCACGCGATCCGCGTGTGCACCGTGGCGCCCGGCCTGTTTGCCACGCCCCTCATGCAAGAGCTGCCCGAGGCCGTGCAGCAGTCGCTGGCGGCCAGCATCCCCTTCCCGCCACGCCTGGGAAAACCCGAAGAGTTCGCAGAGCTGGCCTGCCATATCGTGACCAACGGCCACCTCAACGGCGAAGTGATCCGCCTCGATGGGGCGCTGCGCATGGCACCACGCTGAGCAACCTCCGAGACCTCCACAAGCCCCCCCAAAAAACGACGCCGAGACAACGTCACCGCTTTCCCGCCCGCAGTTGCAGATTCATAAAAACCAGGAGACAAACCATGACAACACGCCGCCATTTTGTTCAAGCCCTCGGGTCCGCCGCCGCATTCGGCGCGCTCTATCCCTTGTCTGCGTCCGCCGACCCGCTGGACCAGGTCAAGATCTACTTCGGGTTCCCTGCAGGCAGCTCGGGCGACACCGTGGCCCGCCGCGTGGGCGAGAAGCTGATGAACACCCCTTACACCAAGAACCCCGGCGTGGTGGAGAACAAGCCTGGCGCCGGGGGCCGCATTGCGCTGGAGACCCTGAAGGCTGCGCCGGCCGATGGCTCGGTGCTGGCCTTGGCGCAGGTGTCGGCCCTGGCCAACTATCCGCACATCTACAAGAAGATGAACTACACCGACAAGGACTTCGCGCCCGTCTCGATCGGCGCGATCATGCACCACGGCCTGGCCGTGGGCCCCATGGTGCCTGCCAACGTAAAAACGGTGAAAGACTTCCTGGCCTGGGCCAAGGCCAACCCCAAAGACGCCAGCTACGGCTCGCCCGGTGCGGGCTCCACGCCGCACTTCTTGGGCGCGCTGCTGGGCATCAACAGCGGCGTGGAACTGCGCCACGTGCCCTACCGTGGCTCCATCCCCGGCGTGACGGACGTGGTGGGTGGCCAGATCGCCGCCATGGTCACGCCGCATGGCGACTTCATCGCCAACTACAAGGCCGGCAAGCTGCGCATCCTGGCCACCTCGGGCCCCAAGCGCTCCATCTACGTGCCCGACGTGCCCACGTTTGCCGAGCAGGGCTTCCCTGAGCTGACCACCGAAGAATGGTTCGGCTTCTACGCCCCGGCCGCCACCCCCAAGCCCGTGATCGCCGCAGCCAATGCCGCCATCAACGCAGCACTCAAAGAGAAATCGGTCATCGACAGCCTGGCCATCGTGGGCCTGATTCCCCACGGCTCCACCCCCGAAGAGCAGGCCCATTGGCAAAAATCCGAGTACGACAGCTGGGGCCCGCTGATCAAGAAGATCGGGTTCACGGCAGAGTCCTAGAAGCCCCCCTGAGGCGCTGCGCGCCTTCACCCCCAGGGGGACTGCCACCCGTGGCCTGGCAAAACCAGCTCCACGGTGGCGCTAGCCTGGGCCCGCCCCAGTCTCCACGATCGTCGGCACTTGCCACCGTCCCGAGCCCCCACCCGGTCGGGCTAAGCCTGTCGAAGCCATGGCACACCGCCAGCGCCGCCCTGAGGCCAGTCCAGAGCTACACGCTGTATCCGCGCAACGCCATTTCAAACAAAAACAGCCCCTGGCGCTTATCAATCAACCGCAAGCAGCTATCAAATCAAGAGCAACCCATGCAAGCACGCCAGTCCCTCGCTGACATCCAGTTCCTGCTGACCGAAGTGCTGCACGCCCCCGCGCAGTGGCAAGCGCTGGCACCGTTTGCCGACACCGATGGCGACCTGGCGGCGCAGGTGCTCGACGAGGCCGCCAAGTTTGTGGACACCGCCATCGCCCCGCTGCACCGCAGTGGCGATGAAGAAGGCTGCCACTTTGACGCAGGCCGGGTGCACACCCCCGCCGGTTTTCGGGACGCCTACCAGGCCTTTTGGCAGGCGGGTTGGCCGTCTCTGTCGTGTGCGCCCGAAGACGGCGGCCAGGGCCTGCCTGCGGTGCTGGAATGTGTGCTGTTCGAATGGCTGGCCGGGGCCAACCACGGCTGGACCATGGCGCCCGGCCTGCTGCACGGCGCGTATGAATGCATCAAGCACCACGCCAGTGACGAACTCAAAGCGCGGTATCTGGAAAAGATCGCCACCGGCGAATGGCTGGCCACCATGTGCCTGACAGAAGCCCATGCGGGCAGCGACCTGGGCCAGGTGCGCACACGCGGTGTGCCGCAGCCCGATGGCAGCGTGCGCGTGAACGGCAGCAAGATCTTTATCTCGGGCGGCGAACACGACCTGACGAACAACATCATTCACCTGGTGCTGGCGCGTTTGCCCAATGCCCCGGCGGGACCCAAGGGGCTGTCGCTTTTCTTGGTGCCCAAGGTTCTGCTCGCTACCGAAGGGCGCCCCCATGGGCTTGGCAGCCGCAATGCCGTAGTGTGCGAACGCATCGAAGAAAAAATGGGCCTGCACGGCAGCCCCACCTGTGTGATGCGCTTTGACGACGCCACCGGCTGGCTGGTGGGCGAGCCGAACAAAGGCCTGAACGCCATGTTCGTGATGATGAACGCCGCCCGCCTGCATGTGGGCCTGCAGGGCATCGGCCTGCTCGAAGCCGCATGGCAAAAGGCCAGCGCCTACGCGGCCGAGCGCCGCCAGATGCGCGCGCCCGGCGCCACGGACACCAGCCTCATTCAAGACCACCCCGCCATTCGCCGCATCCTGCACACACAGCGCGCCTGGATCGACGGCGGCCGCGTGCTGGCCTACCACACGGCCCTGCAGCTGGATGTGGCCAAGCGCAGCACCGACGCGGGCGAACGCGCCGCAGCCCAGCGCTGGTGCGCGCTGGTCACGCCCGTGCTCAAGGCCGCGCTCACAACCGAAGGCTTCCATGGCGCCAGCGCCTGCCTGCAGGTGTTTGGCGGCCACGGCTATGTGCGCGAATGGGGCATTGAGCAGATCGTGCGCGACGCGCGTGTGGCCATGATCTACGAGGGCACCAACGAGATCCAGGCCATCGACCTGCTGGTGCGCAAGGTGCTGGCCGATGGCGGCCAGGGCATTGCCGCGCTGTTGACCACGTTGCCTGGCAAAGCGCCGGGCGCCGCAGCCAGCGCGCGCCGCCATGCGTTGATCGAGATCACGCAGACCCTGGCCATTGCCGCGCAGACCGACCCCGAGCTGCCCTATGGGGTAGCCGACGACTACCTGCGCGCCGTGGCGCTGGTGCTGCTGGAATGGGCTTGGGGGCAGATCGGCGCCGCGAGCACCACCACCACCGCCACCACAGATGACGCCCGCTGGCGTGCGCCCGCGCAGGCCTTGCACCACTGGGTGCTGCCCGAATTCGACATGCGCTGCAGCATGCTGCGCCAGCGCATTGCACAGGCCTTTGAATTTAAAGCCGTTTTGGCCTCTAGCGCTTGATGGACAAGCGCAATCAGCTACTTATTTTGTAGCAAATTACCCCCCGCCCCCGTTTCGTTCCACAGCGTGTTGAGGCCACGCTGCGGGTTCCCCTGCGCCTCTCAAACCACCGGAGACCACACCATGCACCGTGCCACCCCAAGAACACGCACCACCCCCTTCGTGCTGGCGGCGTTGCCCGCCGCCCTGCTGATCGGCTGCGGGGGCTCGTCTGAAACACACCTGCCCCAGTTGGCAGCGGCCACGCCTGGCACGCTGCAGTCATGCGGCGAGCTGGCCACGCGCATCAGCTTCCCCAACACCCGCATCACGGGCGCCATGCCAGTGGCGACGGGCGTGCTCAAAGTCGCAGGCAAAGACATCGCCGCGCACTGCCAGGTCACGGGCACGATGTTTGAACGCGTGAGCCCCGTAGATGGCAAAAAATACGCCATCGGTTTTGAAATGCGCCTGCCCAACGCGTGGAACGGCCGCTTCTTCTACCAAGGCAACGGCGGCATCGACGGCAGCGTGGTCACCGCCACGGGCGCCGTCAACGGCGGCGGCGGGCTCAACAACGCGCTGAACATGGGCTTTGCGGTCATCAGCTCCGACGCGGGCCACACCGGCGACATGGGCCCCAACTTTGGCATCGACCCCCAGGCCCGCCTCGACTACGGCTACCAGGCCGTCGCCAAGCTCACGCCCATGGCCAAGAGCACCATCAAAACCGCCTACGGCAAAGAGCCTGACCGCTCGTACTTTGGCGGCTGCTCCAACGGCGGGCGCCACACCATGGTCGCGGCCTCGCGCTACGCAGACCAATACGACGGTTACCTGGTGGGCAACCCCGGCTTCAACCTCCCCATGGCCGGCATCTCCAGCATCGCCAGCGCGCAGGTCTATGCCTCGTTGGCCAGCAAGCCGGGCGACTTGTCCACGGGCTTCACGCTGGCCGAGCGCCAGTTGGTGTCCAAAGCCGTGCTCGACAAATGCGACGCGCTCGACGGCGCCAAGGACGGGCTGGTGCAAGACACCACCGCGTGCCAGGCGGCCTTCCACCTCGACCGCGACGTGCCCACCTGCAGCGGCGAGCGCAACGGCAGTTGCCTGTCTGCCGACCAGAAAAAGGGGCTTGCCAAAATTTTTGGCGGCCACACCACCGCCAAGGGTGCCAAGGTCTACACGAGCTTCCCGCTGGATGCGGGCCTGGCGGGTGACGGCTATGCCTTCTGGGAGTTCACAGCCCCCGTTGCGCTCGACACGGGCGGCGTCGGTTTGATCTGGTCGGCGCCCCCCGAAGATGCGGCCACCTTCAACGGCCCGGTGTTCGCGCTCACCGGCAACATCGACGACATGCTGGCGCGCGTGACAGCCACCACCGCCCTGTACCCCGAAAGCGGCATGTCGTTCATGACGCCACCCAACCCCAGCAACCTGTCCAAGCTCAAAGACCGTGGCGCCAAGATGATGCTGTACCACGGCACCAGCGACCCGATTTTCTCCAGCGACGACACCACCGCCTGGTATGAGACCTTGCGCACATCCAACAACGGCGACGCCAGCGATTTCGCCCGCTTTTACCGCGTGCCCGGCATGAACCACTGCTCCGGCGGCCCCGCCACCGACCAGTTCGACATGCTGACCCCGCTGGTGAACTGGGTCGAAAAAGGCCAGGCCCCCGACAGCGTGACCGCCAGCGCACGCGGCGCAGGCAACGCCGGTGGCACCAACGCCGACGTGCCCGCCACGTGGTCGGCCAACCGCACTCGCCCCTTGTGCGCCTATCCCAAAGTGGCGCGGTACAACGGGTCGGGGGATGTGGAGAACGCGAGCAGCTTTAGCTGCAAGTGAGGGGCGCTTGACGGTGCGAAGCCCGGCATGTGCCGGGCTTTTTTCTTTGTGCGAGGGGTTCACCATAAGACTGGCTTGGTGAGGTCGCAGACGTTCCTCGTTTTCGGCCAGCGTTGTTTACGCGGGTGAACTACTCCGGTCTATTGACTGGCAGCTTTGCGACTGCAGTCATTCGGCTTTTCGGGCTGACCGGCCGCAATCAGCTTGAAGCCGCCATGCCGGACGTTGGTTCTCCAACGATCTCGCCCATTGGGCTGCAAAAATCGAACGACTACGACCAGCTGCGAAGCCACCATTGCTTGAGATTGCAATCGGCCAAGTTGACACTCGTTCGTTTTAAGCTTAAGCCATGACGACAAGACTGCTACGTTGCTACGGCATTGTCTGCGGAACCTTGGAATGGGGTGCGAGTGTTCCTATCAAGTCAGGGGCTATACTTTTTTCCCCAGTTGCCACGACCCGACCGATTTTTCCGGATCAAGTTTCCGTCGAATCTCGGTACACAGCAGCCCTGCCATGGTCTCAGCCTGTGGCGACAATGCACTATCGCGCCGCCTGACGAAGAACAGTTGGCGCTGCACGGCCGGATCGGTGATGTTCAAAACATTGAGTCCATATCGCTGTGCGTCGAACAAGGTCGGAAGCACTGCGAGGTAGCCCTCGTCGTGAACCAAGCCGAGCAACGTTGAGAACTGATCCACCTCCATCGTCCACGGCAGGTCTATGCCTGCATTGGTGAGCTCAGCATCCACCTGGAGTCTCGTAGAACTCAGAGGATTCAGCCCGATGACCTTCTGGCCTTGGAGATCTTTCCACGTGACCTTCTTGCGCTTACCAAGCCAAGGATGCCCTTTGGCGCTGACAACGCTGAAGCCGTAAGCGCCAATCCGCTCAGCAAAGATGGCGGACCCGAACGCCATCTGGGTGGAGATACCAAACTCCGCGTGTCCCTGCTCCACCAAGCTGGTAATCGCTGCCGAAATGCCATCGCGGACTGCTACGAATACGCCGGGATGGAGAACGCTGAACGCCCTTAGTACGTCAGGCAGCAGGCTATACGCCACCGTTGCCACGGACGAAAAAACCAGCCGACCTTCGTCGCCCTTGGCCATGCGTATGGCGTGTGAGAAACAGCCATCCATCTGAGCCAGCAGCGGCGAAACCTGTTCATAAAAAGCAGCGCCGAGCGTGGTTAATCGCACATGGCGTGTGCTGCGGTGGAACACCTGCCCCCCAATAGCCGACTCAATGCTGGCAATGCGCCGGCTCAGCGCGGAAGGGCTGATACACAGCAGATCGGCCGCCTCCTGAAACTGCCCGGTGCGCGTCGCGTAGCAAAACGCGCGAATATCGTCGATGCTGTAATTCATGCGCATTACGCAATTGTGATGCATCTTTTTGCGTTTGACGCGGATTTCAAGGGTGCCTAAATTCGTGCGCCATGAATTCAAAAGAATCCGTTCAACTCAAGTCGCTGCGCAGCTTTTTCGTAGGGGGCGAGACGACCAGGCTGGAAGGTCTGCCAGTTCAGTACCGCAGCATGGTGCTCAATGGCGCTCCCCGTGAAGTCAATCCGAATGGCGCGCACATGCACGGACAGATGTACGTGCAGCACTATCAACTCGCGAAACCGACACATCCTCTTCCGGTACTGCTCTGGCACGGAGGCGGCATGACTGGGGCCACCTGGGAAACCACTCCCGATGGACGCCCCGGCTGGCTCTGGCGGTTCTTGGAGGCTGGATACGACGTCTATGTCAGCGACGCGGTCGAGCGCGGCCGTTCATCGTTCGCCATGTCGCCCCACATCTTCAAGGAAGGGCCCGTATTCCGTACAAAGGAGGAGGGATGGAAAACTTTTCGACTTGGGCTCACGTTCGATGATGACCCAGCTGCGCGCCACACGTTTGAGGGTCAGCTGTTCCCCACCGCAGCATTCGACGAGTTCACCAAACAGTGGGTTCCTCGTTGGCCGGGCCACGAAACCTTGATTCTCGCGGCATACGAGGCGCTCGTCAGAAAAATCGGGCCTTGCATGGTCGTCGGACATAGCCAAGGCGCAGGCTTTGCCACCGAAATAGCTCGCAGGCTCCCGGGTGTTGTGCGCGGCGTGGTTGCAGTGGAACCAGGCGGCATGCCCACCGATCCGCCTGGAGACATATTGCCGCCCCACATGGTGGTATGGGGCGACCACATCGCTGCCTCAGGCAGTCATTGGTTGGGCTATCGAGCACAAGCCGAGTGCTACTTCGCTGAGGCTGCCTTGCGCACTGACATCGCAGTCCTCGATCTCCCTCAGGAAGGCATCCGGGGCAACTCGCACTTCCCAATGATGGACACAAACAGCGACGACATCTTTCAACGCGTGGCCCGCTGGATCACCGCGAATCAACCATAGATCATTCAAACAAGGAGACAACCATGATCAATTTTCGCACTCGCACTCTGGCACTTGCCGCAACGAGTTTTTTTGCGCTCGCCCAAGGATCTGCCTACGCGCAGTCCCCATACCCGAATCGGCCGATCAAGCTGATTGTTCCTTACGCGGCGGGTGGCACGGTCGATGTTTTTGCACGCATCGTTACGCCGAGCCTGGAGGCGAAGCTCAAGCAGCCGGTAGTGGTAGACAACGTTCCTGGTGCCGGTGGAGCCATTGGGGTGAGCAAGGGCGTCAAGTCAACTGCAGATGGATACACCATCGTGATGGGAATCGTGTCTGACGTGGTGCTGGCTCCCCTCACAGAGAGCGCTGTGACTTACACCTACAAGGATCTGGAAGCCATCGCCCCGCTGGGCACTAGCGGCTTGGCTGTCGTCGCCAAGCCATCTCTGGGCATCAACTCCTTCTCTTCACTGATTGGCTACGCCAAGGCCAACCCAGGCAAGCTGAGTTACGGCGCGACGGGTGCCGGCTCCCTTCCCGCACTGGCAATGGAGTCGTTGAAACAACGCACAAAAGTCAACATCGAGTTCATTCCATATGCCTCTGCATCGAAGATTGCCTTGGATTTGATGGGTGGACACCTGGACATTGCCTTGTCTGGACTACCGGCCCTCCTGGAGCCAATCAAGTCTGGAAAGATGACGCCCATCGGCGTGATGAGCAAGGATCGTGATATCGGTGCCCCTGAAATTGGCTCTGCCGGGGAGACGCCTGATCTCGCAGGCATGGACTTCTATTTCTGGACGGGTCTGTTCGCCCCCAAGGGCACGCCCCCAGAAATCGTCTCCAAAATTAACCTGGCTTTCGCAGAAGTGCTGGCGGAAGAGAAGGTACGCGCCAAGTTCAAGGACTATGGGGTAAAGATCAGTCAACCGATGACGCCTTCCCAATTCACATCGTTTGTGGCGAAGAGCAACATCGATTGGACCGCCGTGGTGACTCAAAGCGGTCTAAAGAAGAAATGAGTTCCCAGCAGTTCTGCGAAGTGCTGCATTGGGCCTAGTGCACTGGGGGAGGACCTCAGGTGAACGCCTTCCCCCGATGTCGCACTCTCTCGACAGGTCACAAACTCAGACATCGAACTCAAATTCTGAATGTGCGGGCAGCGGGCGGACCAACCTCATTCAGCAAGCCCTCGGGGCTGGGGAAATCAAACCCTACGACGGACCGAAGACCTGTCGGGTATGACCACTCTGAAGGCAACAGAACAACTGAGCGTCCGCTTCGATTGCACTGCCGACGCCTGAGTTGGCTTGCTGCGTGTTTCCAACCAGCCTCTAGCTGCCTCGCAGGTTTCGTCACATTGCGGCACACAACAGCCACCATAGCGGGTGGACTCATGCAACTCCTGTCCGCTGATTCTTACGGTTCACGGCGTGCTCGCGGGTTGGCGCTTTTGAGGTCGTGCGGCTGCACGTCTTCGGCGTGGTGGATGACGAGGCCGTTCACGCAGTCACGAACCCAAACCTGGTTGTTCACGGCTGTCTTCTGTTCGTGATGGTTCATGACATCGATCAACCAGAGCACCCCAAGATACGTGGCACAGTCGCGTTCTTGAATGAGCGAAGAGTGCCAGAACGTGCACTTGCACAGCGCCGATGGGGGGCTCATGGGGGCGGTGTGGCAGTGAGTCACCTTCGCCCGGTTGCACCCTGCTGCCACTCGGCGGTCAACAACAGTGCCGCCGCACCATCCAACGGCTTTTTCACACATCCAGTGACCTGGATGGCAACCGCGTGGGTTTGCACGCGTCTTCATGATCTTGAAAGGACATCCCCATGGAAACCCAAGAACTGCACCGAGGCCGCCTGATTGACCACATCCAGTTCGTCGTGCGCGATCTGGCGGCCAGCCAGGCCTTTTACACGGCTGTGTTCGACGCCCTTCAGGTGCCCATGGGCGGTACGGGCGATGGCTACTTTTGGGCCGACGAGCTGTTTATCTCCACCGCCGAACACGCCGCCGCCAATGGCCATCTCACGGGTCGCAACCATGTGGCCTTTCAGGCGCAAGACCGCGCCATGGTGGATGCCTTCTACCAAGCCGCGCTGGCCCACGGCGGCACCGATAACGGAGCGCCCGGGGAGCGCTCGTACCACCCCGGCTACTACGCCGCGTTTGCACTGGACCCCGACGGCAACAACATCGAGGCCGTGTTCCATGGCGACGCGCAGCGCAGTGCACCGTCGGTCACGCTCACGTTCTGAGAACGTGCTCAAGGGGGCGGGTGCGGTGGGCGGTGACGCAGTGACGGCGCCCACACGGCTTCAGCCGCCATCAGGCCGCGCCAGGCCACGCAGCGGGATGGGCGTGGAGAACACGATGGAAGTGCGTGTCTCGCCATAGCCGTTGATGTCGCCCAGAAACCGCTCCAGGTCCGGCAGGTCGCGCGCTACCACCTGCAACACATAGGAATCGTTGCCGCTGACGTGGTGGCATTCCAGCACCTGGGGCGATTGGCGCAGCTTGTCGATCAGCGCCTTTTTGCCGGGCTGCGGCACGTTGATGCCTACCACCGCCCGCACGCCATAGCCCACTTTGGCCGGGTCGATGTCGGCGTGAACCCCGCGCACCACCCCCGCGTCCTGCAGGCGCCGCAAGCGCTCCAGCGTGGCGGGCACCGACAGCCCCACCGTTTGCGCCAGGTCTTTGAGCGAGATGCGCCCATCGGCCTGCAGCGTGGTGATCAGCCGCCAGGCTTTGTCATCAACATCCATAAAACTGCCTTTTTCGGCAATGACCGAATAAAACCAAATCAAAAAACAAAACCACCTAATTTTTCGCATTCTCCACCGCAAACCACCGCCCTACCATCGGTGCATGGACTTTGCCTCTCTCACCGTTTTTCTTCAGGCCGCCATGGTTGGTGTGCTCATCGCCGCCCCCGTGGGGCCCATCGGGCTTTTGACGATGCAGCGCACGCTGCAGCGGGGCCTGCCCGCCGGGTTGGCCACCGGCCTGGGCGCCGCTGCGGCAGACGCGGTGTATGGCGCCATCGGCGCGTATAGCGTGCGCGGTTTCATCGACCTGCTCGCCAGCGCCCAGACGCCATTGGCCGTGGCGGGCGGTGCGCTGCTGCTGGTGCTGGCCTGGCGCACCTGGCACGCGCCCGTGGCCCACACCGCAGCCCCTGCCCGCGACACGGCGGGCCTGCTGGGCCTGGCCGCTGGCACCTTTGCGCTGACGTTGGCCAACCCGGCCACCATCGTCTCGTTCATTGCGGTGTTTGGCTCGCTGGGCGGCGGCCAGCACACGGTGGTGTCGCCGCTGTGGATGGTGGCTGGCGTGCTGGCAGGCTCTGCCGCATGGTGGCTGCTGCTGACAGGCGCCATCGCACACCAGCGGCGCCGCTTTACCACCGCCTGGCGCCAACGCATCAACCAGGGCTCGGCGCTGCTGCTGGGCGCGTTTGCGCTGTGGCAGTGGGCGCGCCTAGTGTGACCCACGCTGCCGGCACGCCGCTGTCAGCAGCCCCCCCAACCGCCATCACAGCTTCTTTCATCACCCGCTTGTTTGGGACGGCGCCTTTCGGGAAAAACGCCATCACCTGGTACGAGAGCCGCCCGGCACTCTGCCCTACCCGTTGCCGCACACGCACACCCGGGGCGACCATCCACACCGTGCCTGGGGGGCAAAACTGCGTTTTGCTATTATTTGAATAGCTATCAGTGCTTATTCAATAAGCGCCAGAGGCCAAAAATGCTTTCAAACCCAGGCCACACTTTTCCGCCATGAAAATTCTCGTCATTGGTGCCGCTGGCTCTGGCACCACCACCCTCGGCCAAGCGCTGGGCGCGCGGTGGGGTTGCCCACACCTCGATCTGGATGACTACTTCTGGATGCCCACCACGCCGCCCTATCAACAAAAACGCGATGCCAACGAAAGGCTGGCGATGCTGCTGCACGACCTGCGCGCGGCTGCCAATGTGGTGGCGTCGGGCAGCCTGGTCGGTTGGGGGAAAGACGCTGAGAACGGCTTTGACCTGATCGTTTTCCTCACCGTGCCCACGCCCCTGCGGCTTGCGCGCATTCAACAACGCGAAGTGGCCCGCTTTGGCACATCGAGAACCCTGCGTTTTTGACCTGGGCATCCCAGTACGACGAAGGCCCGCCCGAAGGCCGCAGCCTTGCAAAACACGAGTCGTGGCTGGCGCAGCGCACGTGTTTGGTGCTGCGCATTGCGGGGGACACGTCGGTGGGGGAGCGGGTGGAACGCGTGTTGGCGGTTGTGGCGGCTGCCGCAGCAGAGCCGCGCCTGCATTGATTGACATGGCTTAAGCGGCCAGCCGAGAGTCCCAAGTCTCTGATTCGGGGGATAGCTCGTGGGTATTCCAAGGGTAGCGATGGGCCCTGAGCAGTCCGTCGAGCGAGAATCATGGGCTCACTACAAACGTCAAAAATGTTTAAAGCCTCTGCGCGCCTTCTTGCCACACTGATAACGCTTACTGCGACTAATTCTTTCGCAAACGATCTGTGCACGCTCATTGTCGATGCCGCTACAGGCGCCACCATCGTCAAGACAGGAACAGACTGCACCACGCGCGTCACTCCTGCATCCACGTTCAAGGTCGCTATCAGCTTGATGGCGTTCGACTCCGGGTTGCTCAAGGACAGCCATCGGCCTGCTTGGCCATATGCGGCTGGTTACCCTGACTGGGCAGGAGATGCCTGGAAGGGTGACATCGACCCGACCGACTGGATGAAGAGGTCTGTTTTCTGGTACTCCCAGCAAATCGTGAAAAAGCTGGGACAGGCTCGGTTCCAAAACTACGTCACGTCCTTCAAGTATGGCAACCAAGATGTTTCAGCCGTCGAGGTCCAGCAGCCCGGGAACAACGGGGTCTGGGTTATGTCCTCGCTCCAGATTTCGCCAGTCGAGCAAATTGCATTTCTTCGGAGCATGGTCAATCGCCAATTGCCGGTGGCTGCTCATTCGTATCAGATGACTGAAGAGATTACCCAGCAGGACGATGTGAACGGCTGGAAAGTCCATGGAAAGACAGGCACCGGTTCACCCGGCCAGGACAACAGGTATCGAGCAGATCAGGCCTATGGGTGGTATGTAGGTTGGGCGAGGAAGGGGACGCAAGCCCTGGTGTTTGCGCGCCTTATTCAGGATGAGAAGGCGCAGACCCCGAATGCTGGGTTGCGCGCACGAAGTCAACTATCTGAGCAACTGCTTCTGGCCACTCAGATGCGCTGACTTCAAAGTCCGTTGTTGGCCGACGGCAGCCGCACATACGGCCGCTGGCAGACATAAAACCCGCACCGTTTTTAGCTGATACGCCGTTCCAAATTTCGATGGCATTTGCGCAATCGTCAGAGCGAGCAGCGCTCTCACGATCCCGCAGATTCCCCGCCCCTCACTGCAAGCGCTTTGCAGGGGTGTAGACAACCTGCCTGTGTCAAAAAATCAGCACACCGCCATCAGCGCATCCACCACCTTGCGTTCGGTGTAGGTCAGCGCGGCGTAGCCCTCACGCAGCAGGCGCAGCACGATGTGATGGACTTCCGTTTCACTCAGGGACATGGCGTTCTCCTTGTGGCCGCGCGGTGGGCACAGCGGGCGCGTTGGGGGTTGAATGACCAGGGCGCCCCACCCGAACCGGATGCGCGCCCCGGGCCCAGCCCACCATGGACCAAGCCCTCTGACACTGTGACGATGTGGCGCGATGGCAATGCAGCGATGTAAGGGGAAAGTGCGGCGCTGTTCTGGCCCCACGGGTTTGCGGCAGCGGGTGGTGAGCGAGGCGGCGTCGGCTGAACAGTTACGCCAATCACTCCTTTTTTTGATAGCTGCAAGCGCTTATGGATAAAGCGCCAGAGGCCAAAAACATCCAAATATTCTCCCAAAGGCCGTTCAAAGCGTGTGCAAGATCTCGGCCTCGCTGCACCTGGCGGATCGGTTCGAACTCTCGACGGACATGAACCGCTCAAAGCAGCGAAGGCGTTGCTGCAACCCTGCTGACAAACCGCTGTCAGCAGCAGGTCATCACCATCGGGGCTTCTTCATTTGCACACAAGGATCCCTTCATGAAAAACGCCATCAGCTGGTTCGAGATCCCCACCACCCAACTGGACCGTGCCCAGGCTTTCTACGAGGCTGTGCTGGGCCAGACCATGCGCCGCGAGTCCATGGGGCCGAGCCAAGGCGCGGTGTTTTCTTACGACCGGGCAGCCGACGGAGTAGGCGGTGCGCTGATGATGGGGCCGACCGCACCCCAGCTGGCAGCGGGCGCGGGCACCCTTGTCTACCTCGATGCGTCGCCTTCGCTCGATGCAGCGCTGGAGCGGGTGGTAGCGCAAGGCGGCAAGGTCGCCCTGCCGCGCCAGGCGCTGCCGCCGGGCATGGGCTTCTTTGCGCACATCCATGACCTGGATGGCAACCGCGTCGGCCTGCACGCCGAGGCCTGAGGCGCATGGGCATGGCAGCAGCAGCAACAACCACCGCCTTGGCTCAACCCACCCTGTGGGCCGACGCACCACAGCCCGCCATGGCCGCGCCACGCGGCAACTGGATCGCCGTGGCCTGCGCCCACCATGCGCGCCGCGGCTGCGCCGAGCCCGATGCGGGCTACATGCAGGTGTGCCACGGCAAGGTGGCGCCACTGCGGCGCGTGAAGCCCGGCGACAGGCTCGCGTACTACGCGCCCACGGTCACCATGGGTGGCCGCGACAAGCTGCAGGCCTTCGTCTCGCTGGGGCTGGTCAAGCCCGGTGAGCCCTATGCCTTCGACATGGGCGGCGGCTTCGTGCCCTTCCGCAAGGACGTGGACTATGTGCCGGCGCGCGAGGCTGCCATCGCACCGCTGCTCGACCATTTCGAGTTTGTGCAGGACCGGGCGCGCTGGGGCTATGCGTTTCGCTTCGGGCTGTTCGCCATCAGCGACCACGACATGCGGCTGATTGCGGATGCCATGGGTGCCGCCGCAGGTTCACTGCATTTCTGAACACTATGGATGTGCCGGAGCGGCGCGCACGCGTGCCAGCGCGGCAGGCACATCGCTCCACGCAGGCCGGCCCGGCGCATAGCGCTGGCGCATGTAGCCTGCCAGCTCGGTGATCTGTGCATCGCTGAGGGCATCGCCAAAGCCGGGCATGAAGCCGATGTCGCGTGCAGCGGGCTCGCGAATGCCGTTCACGATGACCTGGAGCAGGTTGTCAGGCCGGTCGCTGTGCAGGTTGCTGTTGAGGGCCAGGGGCACGTTCACGCCCAGCAGGCGCGGACCGTCTCCATCGTGGTGGCAGGCGGCGCAGGCGCCGTCGAACAGGCGCTGGGCTTGGCCCGGTTGGGGCGCCAGCGCGGCGGCCTGGGCGACGGCGGCCAGTGCACGCGCCTGGGGGTCAGACACAGGTTGGGTCGCTGGCGCGGTGGCGGTGAATGACGCCAGGTAGCCCGCCATGGCGCGGATGTCGTCGTCGGGCAGATGCGCCAGCTCGCGCACCACGGGCGCCATGGGGCCCGACGCACTGCCGTGCTGCGGGCTGTGGCCGTGGCGCAGGTAGCCATACAGCGCATCGGCCGTCCAGGGCACGGGCGTTTTGGACAAGCCCGTGAGCGCAGGCGCCTCCCAGCCATCGACCATGGCACCCGAGAGGAACGCAGTCCCGCCCAGTTCGGCACCCAGAGCATTGCGCGGCGTGTGGCAGGCGCCGCAGTGGCCCACGCCCTGCACCAGGTAGGCGCCCCAGTTCCATTCGGGCGGGCGATTCGGGTCGGGTTGGAAAGGGGTGGCGTCGTGGAACAGTGCGTTCCAGCCCGCCATCAAGGGGCGCATGCTGAACGGGAAGGTCAGCGCGGTCTTGGGCACCTCGGCCCGCACGGCGGGCTGCGCCATGAGGTAGGCGTACAGCGCGGTGAGGTCGTCGTCGCTCATCTTGGCGAACGACGAGTAGGGGAAGGCCGGGTACAGGTGTTTGCCGTCGCGCGAGATGCCTTCTCGCATGGCGCGCTGGAAGGCGCTGAAGGACCACTGGCCGATGCCGGTGTCAAAGTCGGGCGTGAGGTTGGTGGTGTAGACCTTGCCAAAGGGGGTATCCATGGCGCGGCCGCCCGTGTTGGGCGTGCCACCTGGAGCGGTGTGGCAGATGACGCAGTCGCCCGCTGCGGCCAACAACCGGCCACGCTCGACGGTAGCGGCGTTGTAGACCGAGGCGCCTGCCGTCTGCACCACGGGTGCGATGGACGGACGCCAGCCCAGCAGCGCTGCACCCATGGCGAGGCCACCGGCTGCCAAGGCAAGTGCGCGCGCCCACGGGCTGCGTTTTGCGGGCCAGGTGGCGCTGGCGGGCACGGCGGGCGCTGGCAGCTCCAGCGTGGGCAGCACTTCGGCTTGTTCTGCGGGCTGGCCACTTCCTGCAGCGGCATCGGCCATGCTGCCGGGCAGGGGATTGAGCCCGGCGCGCACCACTTCGGGCGTGAAGGGCGGCGCGCGAAAGCGCACGCCCGTGGCATCAAAAATCGCATTCGCAATGGCCGCCGTGCCCGGCACGGAAGAGGACTCGCCCGAGCCCAGCGGCGCCTCGTCCTGCCGGGGCATGTGCATGACCTCGATGACCGGCACTTCGCGAAAGCTCAGGATGGGGTAGCTGCCCCATTCGCGGTTGTCCACGGCCTGCTTGACGGGCTCGAACGTCACCTGCTCCTTGAGCGCGCGGCTGGTGGTCTGCAGCACGTTGCCGTGCACCTGCTGCTCCACACCGGCGGGGTTCACCATCAGGCCCGCGTCATGCCCCACAACCACGCGGCGCACGTGCACCTCGCCGGTTTTTTTGTTGACCTCCACGTCGGCCACCCACGCCGCCCAGGCGGCGCCAAAGCCGGGCCATTTGCTGTGGATGTAGCGGGCATAGGCAAAACCCTGGCCTTGTACCCAGTCGCCCTCGATGCCCCGCAGCTCACCGGGGCCAGGCACGCGCGGGCCGGTGTGGGGCAACCAGCCCGCTTTGTCGGCCGTGGCTTGCACCAGCTCTGCAGCGCGCGGGTCGTTCAGCAGTTGCAGGCGGAATGCGACGGGGTCGACCCCGGCAGCGGTGGCCAGCTCGTCCACATACGATTCGTGCGCAAACGAGTTGGGCAGCGCTGACACGCCGCGCAACCATGACGCGCGCACGATGGGGGCCATGTCGTTGACGGCCACGCGCAAGTTGTCGTACTGGTACGGCGGGCGCGCGGTGCGGTCGCCCATCTCATAGGCCTGGGCCACAGGCTCGATGGTGCGGGTGAGCAGCAGGGCCAGCGTGGGCGCGCCGTTGGAGGGGTACGAGGTTTCAAAGTCGTACGCAGCCACTGAGCCATCGGCATTGAGCCCGCCGCGCACCTGCATGAGCTGCGCCGTGCCTTTGGGCTCCCACAGGTGCTCTTGCTCGCGCGTGAGCTGCACACGCACCGGGGCACCCACGGCGCGCGAGAGCAGAGCGGCGTCTGCGGCTACGTCGTCGGCACCGTTGCGGCCATAGCAACCGGCAGCTTCCATGCGAATGAGGTCGATGTCCACATCCGCCAAACCCATCAAGCGGGCCAGATCGGCGCGCAGCACATGCGGGTTTTGTGTGCCTGCCCACACGGTCATGCGCGGGCGGCCTGTGATGTCGTCACTGCGCCACTCGGCCACCGCACACGACGGGCCGATGGAGGCATGCATCTGGTACGGCCACACATAGGTGCGCGGCATGGGTTGGTCGGCGTTTGCCAAGGCGGCATCCACATCGCCTTCGTCCACCAGGCGGCGCTGGGTGGACGGGTTGGCGCGAATGGCATGTTCCAGCGCTGCGGCGCTGTCCTGGCGCGGAAAGCCGGGCCAGTCCTTCCATTGCACCTTCAACTCGCGCAGGGCTTGCTCGGCCTGCTCCTCGCGCTCGGCCACGATGCCCACGAAGTCGCGGATGACCACCACGGCGCGGATGCCAGGGATGTGGGCGATGGACTGCTGGTCCACCGATTCCAGCGTGTTGCCGATGAAGTCGCCATGGTCGGCGCCCGCATACGGCGGGCGCACCACACGGCCGTGCAGCATGCCAGGCACGCGCATGTCGTGCACAAACACCAACTCGCCGCTGACCTTGGCGGGGATGTCCACGCGGGGCACGGACTGGCCGACCACGGTGTAATCTGCGGCGGCCTTGGTGGTCGTGGCGTCCACCAGCTCCAGCGTGGTGTGCGCGCCCGCCAGCAGCGCGCCGTAGGCCAGTTGGCGCGACGGGTCTGCAGTGACCTGCACGATCCCCGCACGCACCTGCATTGCCTCCACCGGCACGCCCAGCCGCTCGGCGGCCTGGGCCACCAGCCAGTGGCGCGCCTGCGCGGCAGCGGTGCGCAGGGGCTTGGCGTGGATCTGGATGGATGCACTCGCGATGGTGGCGCCCTGGTTGGGCGCGCGCGTGGTGTCGCCCAGCACCATGTTCACCTGGGCCAAGGGCACGTCCAGTTCTTCGGCCACGATCTGCGCGAGCGCCGTGCGGATGCCGGTGCCCAGGTCCACATGGCCGCTCAGCGCAGTCACGCTGCCGTCGTCCCACACGGCGATCAATATCTCTACGCCCTCGGCCGGGTTGCCAGCCACCAGCGCGGGCTGGCCTTTGACGGGCGGCGGCGCAGGCGGCGGGTTGCGCACGACCAACAACACGCCCTGGGCCGCATGGAAGTCGGCGCGGGTGAGCGGGCTGTGGGCGCGCAGGGGTGCGGCGTTGTCAGGTGTGGCACTCATGCCTGGGCCTCGCGCATCAGCACCGCCGCGCGCAGCACGGCGCGGATGATTTCGACATGGGTGCCGCAGCGGCACAGGTTGCCCGACAGCTCACGGCGGATGGCAGCTTCGTCGGGGTCAGGGTTACGCTCCAGCAAGGCCACGGCCATCATCACCATGCCGTTGAGGCAATAGCCACATTGCGCGGCCTGCTCTTGCACAAAAGCCTGCTGCACCGGGTGCAGCGCAGCGCCAGCATCGGCCAGGCCCGCCCTTGTGGGCAAGCCTTCCAGGGTGGTGATGTGGCGCCCCGCCACGCCAGTCACCGGAATCACGCAGGCGCGGGCGGGCACGCCGTCCACCAACACCGTGCAGGCGCCACACTGGCCCAGGCCACAGCCAAATTTGGGGCCGTTGAGACACAGGTCGTTGCGCAGCGCGTGCAGCAGCGTGGTGCGGGCACTGGCGGCCGCCAGGGGAACCGATTGCCCGTTGACAACCAGGGTACAGGTGGTGTGCGCAGCAGGAGCGTGCATGTGTCTTTGTTTTGGGGTTCGGCGCGCTGCTGTCGGCAAGGTGCGGGGGCAAGCGTTAGGCGATGTCGATATCGCTGGATTGGATGCGCTTGACGCCTTTGGCCTTCATGCTTTTCCAGGCGGCTTCGAGCGATCCGTTGAGATCGATGGCTCGGCAGGCGTCCTCCACCACATAGGTTTCGAAGCCCAGGCGCTTGGCGTCCAGGGCCGTCCAGGCCACGCAGAAGTCGGTGGCCAGACCCGTCACAAACACTGTTTGGATTCCGCGTTGTTTAAGGTAACCCGCCAGGCCCGTGGAGGTTTTTCGGTCGGCCTCCTCAAACGCCGAATAGCTGTCGACGTGTTTGTGAAAACCCTTGCGCAGAATCACTTGCGCCTGCGGCACCTTGAGGTCTTTGTGCAACGCGGCGTCGTCGGTGCCTTGCACGCAGTGGTCGGGCCAGAGCACTTGCTGGCCGTAGCTGAGTTTGGCGGTTTCAAACGGCTTCTTGCCCGCATGGCTGCTGGCAAAAGACGCATGCCCTTCGGTATGCCAGTCTTGAGTGACCACCACGTTCTCAAAGGCCGTGGCAATGCGATTGATGACGGGCACCACCTCATCGCCCTTGGCCACCGGCAGGGTTCCGCCGGGGATGAAGCAGTTTTGCACATCCACCACGATAAGCGCGGCCCGCTCACCGGGCTTGATCTTGCCCGCCGCCCATACCGATGGAAAGCTGGCACCCGCCAACATGAACGATGTCGACTGAAGAAAAATGCGACGACTCAGGGCTGATTGCATGGTGAACACTCCGGTGGGGGAACGCACGGACAAATCGGCCAAAGCCCGCAAGGGCGCAGCCGGGGGATTGCTTCAAACGCTCAGATACGCCCGGCGCACCTCGTCGTTGGCGGCCAGCTCGGTCATGGTGGCGCTGTAGCGGATCTGGCCTTTTTCAAGCACATAGGCTCTGTCAGACACCAGCTCGGCAAAGTGCATGTTCTGCTCGGACAGCAGGATGCTCACGCCTTGCTCTTTCAGCTCCAAAATCATGTGCGCCATCTGCTCGACGATCACCGGAGCCACCCCTTCGGACGGCTCATCGAGCAAAACCAGATACGGGTTGCCCATGAGCGTGCGCGCCACGGTCAACATCTGCTGCTCGCCACCACTCATGCGGCCACCGGGGCGCTGGGGCATCTCGCCCAGGTTGGGGAACAGCTTGAACAGCCGCTCGGGCGTCCACACCGGTGCCGGGGAGCCATCAGGCCAGTGGCGTGCAGGCTGGCGGCCGACTTCCAGGTTCTCCATCACCGTGAGGTCGGTGAACACGCGGCGGTCTTCGGGCACAAAACCCAGGCCCACACGTGCAGCGTCGTGGGGGTCTGTTTTGGACAGGTCCTTGCCCATGAACTCGATCGTTCCCTTGCGTTTGGACAACATGCCCATCAGCGTTTTGAGCGTGGTGGACTTGCCCGCGCCATTGCGTCCCATGAGCGCCACGACCTCGCCCCTGCGCACATCCAGGTCCACGTCATACAGGATCTGCGCTGCCCCATACCAAGCCTGCAAGCCCTTGGCCTGCAACAACAGTTCTTGGGGTTCGCTTGCCATCTTGGTCTTGAACGTTGCCGTGGTCATCGTCATGCTGCCTCCGCCGTGGCGACGGCCGCTTTCTTCTCGAACGTTTTGCCGGTGCCGAAGTAGACCTCTTGCACCTTGGGGTGGTCGCGCAGCTCCAGCGGTTTGCCCTCGGCAATCAACCGCCCCCGGGCCAACACGATCATGCGGTCGGCATACGCAAACACCACGTCCATGCTGTGCTCGGTGAAAAGCACGGCCATGTTGCGGTCGATCACCAATTGTTTGGTCAACGCCATGAGGTCGTTGCGCTCTTTGGGGGCCATGCCCGCCGTGGGCTCGTCCATGAGGAGCAGCTTGGGCGCATTGGCCATGGCAATGGCCAGCTCCACGCGTTTGACGTCGCCGTAGGCGAGCACGCTGCAGGGCCGGTCGGCCTGGGCCTTCATGCCCACCTGGTCGAGCAGCGCCAGGGCCTCTTCGCGTTTGTGGTCGCTGGCGCGGCGCCACAATGAAAACAGCAGGCGGTCATGCGAGAGCAGCGCCATCTGCACGTTCTCCACCACCGTCAGCGACGCGAAGGTTTCGGCGATCTGAAACGTGCGGCCCACGCCCATGCGCCAGATGTCGCGCGGCTTGCGGCCCACCAGCTCTTGCCCATCGAGCGTGATCGAACCGGCATCGGCGGTGAGCTGGCCGTTGACCATGTTGAAGGTGGTGGACTTGCCAGCGCCATTGGGGCCGATCAGCGCCAGCAGTTCACCGGAAGCCAACTCGAAGTGGATGCCGTCGACCGCCTTAACGCCGCCGAACGCCTTGCCCAGGCCCGAAACTTTGAGCAGGCTCATGGGGCCTCCTTCGTTTTGCGCAGGTTGCCAAAAAACTGCTGGATGCCCCCTGCAATGCCCTGTGGGAACAACAGCACCAACAACAAGATGATGCCGCCGAGCATGGCACGCCAGTAGTCGGTGTTGCGTGCCACGGTGTCATGCAGCCAGGTGAACGTGACCGCCCCCACCACGGGGCCCGCGAGCGTCTGGATGCCGCCGAGCAACACCATCACCAACCCATCGACCGACTTGCCGACAGACAGGCTCTCGGGCGAAATGCTGCCCTTGGAGAACGCATACAGCGCACCGGCCAGCCCCGCCACCGTGCCCGAAATCACAAACGCCACCCACTGCATGCGCTTGACGTCGATACCGATTGCGTCGGCCCGCAGCACCGAGTCGCGGGCCGCGCGCAGGGCGTAGCCAAACGGTGAAAACAACACACGCCGCATCCACCACACGCCTGCGCCCACCAGCACCAGCGTGAGCCAGTAGTAGGCGCGCTTGTCGCTCAGCCACTCGGCCGGCCACACGCCGGTCAGGCCGTTGCTGCCCCCCGTGACCGCATCCCACTGGTAGGTGATGGCCCACGTGATCTGGGCAAAGGCCAGCGTGAGCATGGCCAGATAGACGCCGGACAGGCGCACACAAAACCAGCCATACACCAACGCACCGGCCGCCGCCACCAGAGGTGCCGCGATCAGCGCGACCTCCATGGGCAGTTGCAACTGGCGCACTAGCAGCGCCGCACCGTAAGCTCCCAGGCCAAAGTAGGCCGCGTGGCCAAACGAGTGCATGCCCGCCGGGCCCATGATGAAGTGCAGGCTGACGGCAAACAACGCGGCAATCAGCAGGTCGATCATCAGCACCAGCGTGTAGGGCGACTGGGCCGTGGCCAACGGCAACGCCGCCAGCACCAGCACCACCGCAGCAGCCACGGCGAGGTACATGGGGCCAGACCGCCGCAGGGGGGCCTCGGGCATGCCCACATAACGGCTGGGCGCCTGTGGTCGGCCGAACAGGCCCCAGGGGCGCCAGACCAACACGGCCGCCATGACGAGAAAGTCCACCATCAGCGTGAGCTTCGAAAACGACACGCTGACGCCCAGGATGTCCACCACCCCCAGCCAGATGCACACCGCCTTGATCTGCGCAATCAGCAAAGCGGCCACATAGGCGCCGGGCAAAGACCCCATGCCGCCCACCACCACCACCACAAACGCGGCGCCAATGGTGTTGAGGTCCATCTCCAGCGTGGCGGGCTCGCGCGGCAGTTGCAAGGCGCCCCCCAGGCCCGCCAGCAAAGCGCCCAAGGCAAACACAGCAGTGAACAGCCACGCCTGGTTGACCCCGAGCGCGCTCACCATTTCACGATCTTGGGTGGCGGCGCGCACGAGCGTGCCAAAACGTGTGCGCGTGAGCAGCAGCCAGATCAGCGCCAACACGATGGGCCCCACCACAATCAGGAACAGGTCATAGGTCGGGAACTGGCGCCCGAGGATTTCGACCGCGCCCCGCAAGCCAGGCGCACGCGGGCCCAGCAATTCGTCGGGGCCCCAGAGCCACAGCACCGCGTCTTTGATGACCAGCACCAAGGCAAAAGTAGCCAGCAGCTGAAACAGCTCGGGTGCCTTGTAGATGCGGCGCAGCAGCAGCACCTCAATGAGCGCACCCAACACCCCTACAGCCACCGCCGCAAGCAACAGCGCGGGCCAGAAGCCGAGCGATCCCCCCAGCCGCTCGACCAGGGTGTAGGCCATATAAATGCCCACCATGAAGAATGATCCATGGGCGAAGTTGACAATGCGCGTGACGCCAAAAATCAGCGACAGGCCCGCAGCCACCAGGAACAGCGACGACGCACCGGCCAGACCATTCAACAACTGGACAACAAAGCCTGAAAAGCTCATTCAGATTCCTCCATGGGGGATGCGGGGTGTGCAGCGCCTGCAACAATTTGCGGCACAGCAGCGGCGCCGGCTGCGCAAGGCGCCACCGGCCCCAGCCAGACGCCGGGGCCGGTGCGCGCCCGACATGCGCAAACCGCTCAGTCGGCAGCGCGCAGCTTTTTGACTTCTTCGTCGGTAGGCTGGAACTTGCTGCCATCGAGGTAGACGTAGTCCACCATGACGCCCTTGCCACCGTCGTTTTTGGTCTTGCCCACGTAGGCGCCCATGGTGGACTGGTTGTCCTGAGCACGGTAGTGGAACTTGCCGAACGGGCTCATCAGCTCCAGCCCCTTGAAGGCGGCAACGAGCTTTTCGGTGTCAGTGCTGCCAGCCTTTTTGACACCCTCTGCAATCGAGTAGATGGCGGTGTAGCCGACCACGGAACCCAGGCGCGGGTAGTCTTTGAACTTGGCCTGGTAGGCGTCGAGGAAGGCCTTGTGCTCAGGGGTCTTCACGCCATACCAGGGGTAGCCAGTGACAACCCAACCCGTGGGCGCTTCGTCCTTGAGCGCGTCCAGGTATTCAGGCTCGCCCGTGAGCACACTGACCACCTCGCGGTTCTTGAACAAGCCCCGGGTGTTGCCTTCGCGCACGAATTTGGAAAGATCGGCGCCAAACAAGACGTTAAAAATAGCATCGGGCTTGGAATCGGCCAATGCCTGCACCACACTGCCGGCATCGACTTTGCCCAGCGGTGGGGCCTGCTCGCCCACAAACTCCACGTCAGGTTGGGCTGCCTTGAGCAACTGTTTGAACGTGGCGACCGACGACTGGCCGTATTCGTAGTTGGGGTAGACCACGGCCCAGCGCTTTTTCTTGAGCTTGACGGCCTCAGGCACCAGCATGGCCACCTGCATGTAGGTGGAAGGCCGCAAGCGGTAGGTGTAGCGGTTACCGCTGCTCCACACAATCTTGTCGGTGAGCGGCTCGGCAGCCAGATAGAAGAACTTCTTTTGCTTGGCAAAATCGGCCAGCGCCAGCCCGGTGTTGGACAGGAAGGCCCCTGCCAGCACATCCACCTTCTCGCGCGAAATCAACTCTTCGGCCACCCGCACGGCATCACCGGGGTTGGCGTTGTCGTCGCGGCTGATGAGTTCAAGTTTCTTGCCGTTGACGCCCCCTTTGGCATTGATCTCTTCAACGGCCATTTCCATGCCCTTCTTGTAGGGCTCCAGGAATGCGGGCTGCGCCTTGTAGCTGTTGATCTCGCCGATCTTGATGACACCCTGCGCATACACAGGGGCCAGAGTGAGGGCCAGTGCGGCAGCGGCGGTGGCGCGCATGAGGTTTCGTCGCATCGTCATGGGGAAGCTCCTGAAAGGTGGGTGGGCAGAGAGATCGTTGAGGATGGGTGATAGTAGTTCGGTGCAGCGAGCACATCTGGGCCGCGGGCTCACCGCAACCCATCCACACCTTGTATTTCAGAGGCTGCCAGGCCCCCGACGCGCGCCAAAGGCCGACCACCATCGGTCACGACAATGGCCACCACGATTTCGTTGGCCCGTGGCGCATCCGACACGCGAGCTTCCATGGCGTCAAAGTGGCTGCGCACATAAGCCGCGTCTTTGTGACCCAGGGGCACATCGATCGCTGCGCCCAGGCCGCCGATTTTTTTGCTTGAAGGCACAAGGGCCGCCCCTTTTTCGACCGCCGCACGCAGCGGCGCTCCAAGCTTGGGGTGCAGCAGCGCGGCTGCATGTTCCAGCTCACCAGCCTCGCCCACGATAGCGGCCTTGCCGTAGCTTTGCGCCTCGCCCGGCGCGATGCCCAGCGCCTCGACACAACTCGCGCCCAGCAGTGCCCCCAGTTCTTCACCGATGGCCACCAGTTCATCGAGGTTCTCGACATAACGGCCCGCGCAGGGGTTTTCGATCACCGCCATGGCAAGCGCCTTGCGCACAGGCGGCTGTATGTCGCGCCCCATTTCCACGCGGATTTCGTCGGTCTGGACGATGATTTTCCGGATCTTGGCGGGCATGTGTGGCTCCTTGACTTGAATGAGGGGGTTGTGTGTGGGGGGCGGCGCTCAGCGCAAGCCATCCCACAGGCTAATGTCGGCGGCCTTGAGCCCGCCCACGCGGGCGTGAATGCGGGCACCCGTGGACATGGCGAGAAAGAACACAATCTCATCGGACAAGGGCGCACCAGGCACCCGCACCTCGATGGCATCAAAGTGGCTGCGTACGTAGCTTGCGTTGATGTGGGTGAGGGGCACATCCAGCGCCGCACCAGGCCCGCCCACCTTCTTGGTCGAGGGCACAATGGACAGGGCATTGGCCGGTTGGCCCGTCTTCTTTTCAGCCTGGCCCTTGGCGTAGGCATCACGGTCCCCTTTCCAGCCCAACAGTTCGCGCATGGCATACCCCCCGGGCACATGCCACAGCGCACCGTGCTCAAGCTCGCCCGCAGCGCCGACGATGGCGCCCTTGCCATACGTTTCGATGCGCTCCACAGGTACCGCCATGGCTTTCAGCAAGCGCTGCGCCATGTCCAGACCCACCGCCTGCAACGCGTCCATCATGGACAGGATGTCCGGCTCGTAGCGCCCGGCATAGGGGTTGGTCAAGACCGCGCCGATGGCGCCACGCAGCAAGGGCTGATTCGCCACCGGCCCGAACTCGTGACTGATTTCTTCTACGTGGGTAAAAACGCGTCGTATCTGGATCATGGTGACAACCTGTGCAATTCGTTAAGCAAATACTGAACCAACTTCGGCGTGGGTGACGTGGCGCGGCAGCGCGGCCTGCATTGGCGTTGCCACACCCGCCCCCGGTGTTGCCGCCACAAACTGCCCCTGGCAGGCCAGCAACGCACCCCACAGCAAACCCTGAGCCTGTAATTCTTGCGCCTTCTGCAAACCCTGCTGAAGCGCCCTGCGCACTTGCGCCGAATGCAACAGCGGGACGTCCACGGTGACGGCGATGTCCCCCAAGTCGCTGTTGTCTTGAACTTGCCGAGCGGGCAACCGCTGAATGCTAGGGTCGGCCACATTGACCGCGTTGGCCACGATGGTGGCAGCAGCATCGGCGGCTGCCGCCGTGTGCGCGAGCACCGTCACGCTGTCGGCAATGCCCAGTGAAAGGCTACGCCCCCGCCAGCCACTGGTGGCCACGCCGCGCACCGGCATGGCACTGGTCAGGTGAATACAGCCATCGAGCACCAAGCCGTCGCGCAGTTGCGTGGCATCGAACGCGGCCAGGTCGCAATACACACCCACCGCTGCCGACTGCCCTGGCGCAAGGTGCAGCGCAATGTCACCGCCATTGTTGACCCAGGCTCGCGCAATACCCTCGTCGGTATAGCACTCCAGAATCTCTTGCGCCACCGCCCCTGCCACCGCAGCCATGGGCGTAATGAAGCCGGCACGATAGGGCGCACAGGCAGCCCACATGCGCCGCGCCACCACCCCCTGCAGGCCGCAAAGGTCACGCACTGGCGCGCGCAGCGCGGGCAACTCATCCACCAGCTGTTGCAACAAGGCCGAGAAACGCAACCACGCAAGCTCGTGAGCGGCTGCCACCACCGGCGGCACCCCTTCGACATGGATCAGGAGATCGATGGGGCCATGCTGAAAATGCCAGCGGCCGCCTGGCAGTGTGTGACGGGTTGCGTGCATGTGGCGGCCCGATTCAACCCAGCACCGGTGGCTGGCCCAGGGGCCAGGGGTTGCCCGCGGGCAGCGGCTGCCAGACAAGCGCCTGCGGCGCACCATCGCTGTGCCATGCGCCCTGCTCGAGCACCTCCTGAAGCCCCCGGATCTGATCCACATGCCCGCCCAGCGCTTCGTAGTCAACCCGCCGCATGCTGAACTCTATCGGCGCCACGATGGCAGGGGTGGGTACGGTGCCGAAGCTGTTGTCGGGCATGCGCATCACATCGGCCATCACCGTGATGCCGCCACCGGGCCACACGTAGGCCGGGGCGCCTCCACAGGTCACATTGACCAACGCATTTTTGATGGAGCGCGTGAGCAGCACCGGGTTTTCGGTGACACCGGCACGCAAACTGCCACCGGCCCCCCCCAAAAACAGCACCGACGTCAGCGAGGGTTCGCAGTTTTCACCAATACGCTCCACGATGCGCTGCACTTCCGCCGGCATGGGGGCCTCGACGGGGGTGAGGCTGTCGTCCAGCACGTACCAACTGGCGTGTTCACCCGTGGTGGAGGTCATGAGCAAACGCAGGCCTGGCCAGGCCACCGCGGCGTCCCAACCCTCAATGATGGCCAACGGGTCGGCAATATCGGTGCCCCCCCAGCCCGTGCCTGGGTTGGCCACCTGAAAATACCGACCCGGCGTGGACTTGCGCCCACGCATCTGGATCCCTGAAGACGCCATGCCCAGGCATCGGCCCGCCTGGTGCTCGGTCAGCACACCCGTGATGTGATCGTCCACCACCACCACTTCGTCGGCGTGGCCATAAAACTGGCGCGCAAAGATACCAATGGCGGCAGATCCACAGCCCACACGCATGCGCTGCTCGGCCACTCCATTGACGATCGGCGCCCGGCCTGCCTGGATCACCAACTGAGAACCCCCATCGATGGCAAGCTCCACGGCCTGTTTATTACCCAGCAGCTGCATCATCTCGGCGGCGATGCGGCCCTCTTTTTTGGTGCCCCCGGTCAGATGGTGCACACCGCCCAGCGACAACATCTGTGAACCATATTCGGCGGTGGTCACATGGCCCACCACCTCACCCTTGCAGCGCACATTGGCCTGCTCAGACCCGAGAAAGCGGTCGGTATCAATCTTCACCTTGAAGCTGCAGTAGCTGAAGATACCCTCGGTCACCACAGTCACCATGTCCACGCCATGCGCCTGAGAGCCCACGATGAAAGGTGCGGGCTTGTAGTCAGGATAGGTGGTGGACGAGCCCACCCCCGTCACAAAGACCTGATCGGCCAGCAGCAGGTCACCCGACCACGGCGGCGCAGACGCTGCCGCGTCGTGCAGCGAACCAGCGCCATCCGCCTGCGCCGCACCCGCAGCAAACGGCACCAGCGTGGGCTCATCGGCATTCAGCGCTCTGCGCAGGAACACCACGGGGTCTACCCGCACGAGCACACCACTGTGGTTGGCGTACCGGTCGCATGCGCCCGCACGGCCTTCGGATATCTGGCACAGAACCGGGCACGCATTGCACTCCACCTTGCTGGTGTGCATGCGTTCGTTGCGAGGCAGCGCGCGCTCCAGAACCTGGGGCAACACCGGCGCATCCATGCCTGGGAGGCCATCGGTTTTGGTGTGTTCAGTCATCGTGGCAGCCTGTTTTTTCGTCTATTCAAACGCTTGTATGGTCATTGCATTTTGTGTAGCATTCACTTAACTTAAATGTTGCGTTCACTACATTCGATGTCAATGTAGCGCAATCATTCCGGGTCCGCAATGGTGTTTTTGCCCACCCTGAAATGGTGCAAAAGGAGCACAAAAATGAGGCGAACTATCGGTTTCACATGCACTGGTTGTGTGCAGCCTTTGCTCATCGGCAAGGTCCGAATGAAAGCGTTTAAGGCCCCCACGAAAAGCAGCCCTGGCGAGATGCGGAACAATGGAGGGTTGTGAGCCACAAGCTTTCTGCCCCCTTCTCGCGCCATGAGACGCTTGACAGGCCGAACTTCAGCCAGTTTTTTGTTGTTTTCTTAACTTTGTCGACACCAGCACCATGAGCGCCTTTCTTGATGAACGCGTCCTGACTGTCCACCACTGGACGGATCGCCTTTTCTCCTTCACCACCACGCGCGACACGGCCTTGCGCTTTTCCAATGGCCATTTCACGATGATTGGCCTGCGTGGCGAGACGGGCAAGCCCCTGCTGCGCGCTTACAGCATCGTCAGCCCCAACTACGAAGAGCACCTGGAATTCCTCTCCATCAAGGTGCCCGACGGCCCGTTGACATCGCGCCTGCAGCACATCAAGGTGGGCGACACCATCGTGGTCGGCAAAAAGCCCACCGGTACGTTGCTGATCGACTATCTGCTGCCCGCAAAACGCCTGTACATGCTCTCGACGGGCACGGGCGTCGCGCCATTCCTGAGCCTGATCCGCGACCCCGAAACCTATGAAAAATTCGAGGAAGTGATCCTGGTGCATGGCGTGCGCGAAGTGAAGGAGCTCGCCTACCACGACTACATCACGCAAGAGTTGCCGCAACACGAATTCCTGGGTGAGATGGTGAGCAAGCAGCTCAAGTACTACCCCACCGTGACGCGTGAGGAGTTCAAGCACCAGGGCCGCGTCACCACCGTGATCGAAAACGGCCAGCTGGCACGCGACCTGGGACTGCCCGCACTCAACCCTGCGGAAGACCGCGTCATGATCTGCGGCAGCCCCGAAATGCTGCGCGACCTCAAGCACATGATGGAAGAGCGCGGCTTCAACGAAGGCAACACCACCAAACCCGGTGACTTCGTGATCGAGCGCGCGTTCGCAGAGCAGTGATCCCCGGTGGGCCCTGCAGGCCCGCCCCTCATTCACCCACCCCCTGCCATGTCTGCCACACCCCCCAGGACCCGGACGACACCCGCCCTCTCTGCATCGGCCCGCAAAACAGGGGTGCGCGAACAAGCGGCGCAGACCACACGGGACAACATCCTGAAAGCCGCCACCAAGGTGTTTGCGCGGTATGGTTACGAAGGCGGCAGTGTGGAGAAAATCTCCAAGGCCGCCAAGTCCTTCGACCGGATGATCTACTACTACTTCGGTAGCAAGGAAGGCCTGTTCATCGCGGTACTGGAAGAAGCCTACCGGCGCATGAACGATGCGGAGTCGCGCCTGGACCTGGACACCGGCAACCCCCTTGAAGCGCTGCAGTCCGTGATCCGTTTTGTGGTGGGCTACTACCGCAAGCACCCCGACTTCGTCACCCTGCTCAACACCGAAAACCTGCACAAGGGCAAACACATCGCCAAGTCGATGCGGGCCCGCGAATACTCTTCGCCCGCCATCGAGGTGATCCGCCGTTTGCTGGACAGCGGCCAGGCACAAGGGGTGTTTCGCCAGGACATCGCAGCACGCGACGTCTACCTGCTCATTGCCGCCACAGGGTACTTCTACATGTCCAACCGGCACACGCTCTCAGCGTTTCTGGGCGAAGACCTGGAGGCACCCGAGGCGATGGCGAACTGGGAGCTTTTTGTCATCGACAGCGTGCTGCGCACGGTCGCCCCCGAACGCTCGCCACCACGGCGCAAGGCGAACTGACCCCCGTTTTCGGTAGTGGCCCAGCCCCGGGCACTGCCAGTCACCCCACCCACGAGGAGAAACCATGGCAGAAGCAGTAGCAGGCGGAAAGTCGGGCAAGGTCGTCATCCAAAACATCGGTCTTTTGTTGTCCGGTGACCTTGATCATCCGATTCTTGAAGCCGACACCATCGTGGTGAACGACGGCCTCATCGCGGCGGTGGGCCGCTACAAGGACTGCGACACCGAACACGCACAGACCGTGATCGACGCGCGCCAGACCTGCGTGGCACCCGGCCTCATCGACAGCCACGTGCACCCGGTCTTTGGCGACTGGACACCGCGCCAGAACCAGATCGGCTGGATCGATTCGACCATGAACGGTGGCGTGACCACCATGGTTTCTGCGGGCGAGGTGCACTTGCCTGGCCGGCCCAAGGACATCGTTGGCCTGAAGGCCCTGGCCATCACCGCGCAGCGCTCGTTCGACAACTTTCGCCCCGGCGGCGTGAAGGTGATTGCGGGCGCGCCCGTGATCGAAAAGGGCATGACCGAGCAAGACTTCAAGGACCTGGCCGAGGCCGGAGTGACGCTGCTGGGCGAAGTGGGCCTGGGCTCGGTCAAGGCGGGCTACGAGGCCCAGCAGATGGTGGCCTGGGCGCGCAAACACGGCATCCAGAGCACCATCCACACGGGCGGTCCGTCCATCCCCGGCTCGGGGCTCATCGACAAAGACGTGGTGCTGGAGGCCGATGCCGACGTGATCGGGCACATCAACGGTGGCCACACCTCGCTGCCGTGGAAACACGTGTGCGAGCTGTGCGAGAAGTCGTCCCGCGCCATCGAGCTGGTGCACAACGGCAACGAGAAGATCGCCATTCAGGCAGCCCGCGCGGCCATCGAACTCAAGTGCCCGCACCGCGTGATCCTGGGCACCGACGGGCCTGCAGGCTCGGGCGTGCAGCCGCTGGGCATGCTGCGCATGATTGCGCTGATATCGAGCTTCGCCGACATCCCGGCCGAGCTGGTGTTCTGTTTTGCCACGGGCAACACCGCGCGCATTCGCAACCTGAACTGCGGACTGATCGAAGTGGGCCGCGCCGCCGACTTCGTTTTCATGGACCGCGCCCAGCACACGGCAGGCGCCACGCTGCTCGAAAGTGTGCAGCTGGGCGACATTCCGGGCATTGGCATGGTGATGATTGACGGGCTCGTGCGCTGTGGCCGCAGCCGCAACACGCCGCCCGCCACAGAGATCCCGGTGGTGCTGTAGCCGCACGCTGAGGGCACTCAACACACCGCCGTCACCAGCACCAACAAAAAAGGGCTCCAGGTATGGAGCCCTTTTTTGCGGTGGAACGCCGGGCAGTGGCAGCCACCACACGGCGCACCCACCATGGATCAGTAGGTATCGGCAACCCGCACAGCGCCAGGCTGGGCCTGCGGATAAGCCCCTGCGGTTCGGCCGTCGCCCGCCGATTGGTCTACGCGGAATCCTTTGCCCTGCAACACCACGGGGGTGCCCACTGCGGTGGGCTGCGCGCGCTGAAAGCGACGCACCGAGCCGTCGTCCATGCGCACAGCGACTTCATACACCGTGTGGGTGCGCGTGCGTTGCTCCACTTTGTGGCCGACATAGCCGCCGCCCACCGCGCCCAACAGGGTGGCCGCAGTGCGGCCGCTGCCCTTGCCCACCTGGTTGCCCACGACTGCGCCGAGCACACCGCCGGCCACCGCGCCTACCCCGGTGGCCGGTGCGGCCTGCTCGACCGCCTGCACCGACTCGACCCGGCCGCAGGTGGGGCACGCCGGGGCTTGCGCACGCACAGCCTGCGCTGGCTGTGGGGGCTGCGCTGGAGCCCAGCCATTGGCCCCCCTTTGTGCGCCTTGTGATGATTGTTGGGCAGCCATTGGTGCGGGGCCATTCGCTCCTTGATTGATAGCTACCTGTGAAGGTGCAATAAGCGCTTGCGGCCTTTTTTCATCAATAATTTGAGATTCAGGCGTCCGGGGCGCCGCGGCGACCTGCGCAACGCCAGCCTCTTGCGCCGCGCCCACGGCCATGGGGCGCTGTTGCAATACCAGCGTCGCGCCCAGCGCCAGCACGCTGGTGCCCAGCACGCCAATGGCAACCCACATCCACTTCATGCCAGAAGCTCCGACAGGGGCAGCCGCCACAGTGGCGGGTGACGCTGGGGGTGGTACGGTGAGGTTCATGGTGATTCTTCCCTTGTGTTTTGAATGCTGCAAACGTGCGGCCAGTGATCTAAGGCTCCAACGTGCCTAGCGTCTCCAGGCTGTCTAACCTGCCCAACCTGTGTAACGCGCACATGGGTGCAAAGGTACACAGTCGGCGTCAACGCCATGCCGTTGCTTTGTAAGCGTGGGTAATCGATTGGGGTCGCCTTCACTTCGCAAGGCAATGGCCCCTCAACGAGCCGGTATCTGGTGGAGCGGCGTATCCGTTGCCGTGACAAACCCTCGTTCGAGATACGGACATCCCGTTGCGAACACTTACAGCCTGCGCGTGTGCTGGCGCGGCCACTCGGCCTCCAGCGCCTGTGCGCAGCTGGCAGAAAACAGCAGGATGGCCGATGAGAAATAGATCCACATCAGCAGCACCACCAGCGAGCCCGCCGCGCCATAAGCCGACACCACGGCAGCGGTGGACAGATACCAGGCGAGCAGTTGCTTGCCCAGCGTGAACAGCATTGCGCCTACGAACGCGCCCATGACGAGGTAGCGCATCGACGGCTTCGGGCCCATGCCAATGCGCATCAGCCCCACAAACAGCGCCACCGCAAACCCAAAGGCGACGGCTTCATTGACGATTTGCAGCAACGGCGCAAGCGGAGCAATGGACAAGCGCGAACCGGCCCAACCGGCCAGCACATTGATCAACGTCGAAAGCGCGAGCGACACCAGCAACAAGAAACCCAGCGCCAGCACATAGGCCAAGCCACGCAGCCGCAAAGAGGCCATGCGCCACCAGGCCGCACGCTGTTCGGGCGACGCCCCATCGCGCCGCCAAAGGCGCTCCAGCGCAGACTGCAGTTCAACAAACACGCCCGTGGCCCCAGAGAGCAGCACCCCAAACCCCAGGATCGACGCCAGCCGACCCTCGGCGGGCTCCTGCGCGCTGGCCATGGCCTGGCGCACCACGTCGGCCACTTGCTGCCCCATCACCGACTGCACCTGAGAAACCAGGTTGGTCTCCAGATAGCTGCGGTCCATCCACCAGCCCAGCACACCGACCAGCAACAGCAGCAACGGCGCCAGGCTCAACATGCCATAGAACGACATGGCCGCGCTCATGCGCAGGCCGTCGGCGTCCAGCCACATCTGCACAGCGCGCCAAAAAGGTTTCAACAGACGCCACAAGGGCACCAGCGGGCGGGGCAAACGCTGCAGAGCGGGGGGCACATTCATCGCGCCACCTTACCCATTGCAAACGCGGCAGTCCATCCGCCGTCATCGCGATCGCAAGTAGGCGTGCTCCCACAGCACCTCCCAAAAATACGTTACCAATGCCACAAAAAGCACCGGGCTGCGGGCCGCACCCCTGCCGAACTGTCGCCCAGGCGCCAGGGGCAACCCGCGCACCAGCCCGGAGAGTTTCGCAGGTGACACCCAGCGTTTTACACGGCATGCCCCGCCGCATAGCATGGCGCTTGGACTCCCAGCAACGCCTTGGCACGCCACGCTGTTCCCATGCGCCACACCGCTTCACCCATGGCAAGCCCTGGCATCTGCCCCCCTTGTTTTCATCCCCTTCTTTGTCACGAAAGCACATCCCATGAGCGTCAAGCAACTCTTCGATCTCACCGGCCAGGTGGCCCTGGTCACCGGCGGCTCGCGTGGCCTGGGCCTGCAGATGGCCGAGGCGCTGGGCGAGATGGGCGCCAAACTCGCCATCACCGCACGCAAGGCCGACGAACTGGCCGAGGCCAAAAAACACCTGGAAGGCCTGGGCTACGACGTGCTGACGGTGACCAATGATCTGCAAAAGACCGAAGACATTCCCGGCCTGGTCGACCAGGTCATTGCGCGCTTTGGCACCATCGACATCCTTGTCAACAACGCGGGTGCCACCTGGGGCGCCAAGGCCGAGGACTACCCCGACGCCGCCTGGCACAAGGTGATGGACCTGAACGTGAGCGCGCCTTTTTTCCTGTCGCGGGAAGTGGGCAAGCGCTGCATGATCCCGCGCGGCCGGGGCTCGATCATCGTCACGGCCTCGGTGGCGGGCCTCAAGGGCACGCCACCGGGCATGAACACCATCGCCTACAACACCTCCAAGGCGGCTGCCATCCACTTTGCGCGCACCCTGGCGTCCGAGTGGGGGCCCTACGGCATCCGCGTCAACGCCATCTGCCCCGGGTTCTTTCCCTCCAAGCTCGCCAATGGCCTGATCGAAAAGCTGGGCCCCGCCATGATCGAACGCACGCCGCTGCGCCGCATCGGGGGTGACGAAGACCTCAAGGGCACGGTGGTGTTCCTGGCCTCTGCCGCATCGCGCCACATCACCGGCGCAGCCATCGTTGTCGATGGCGGTGCCAGCCTGATCTGAGCCCCCGTTTCTTCCCGCAGAAAGCACCCCCCGATGGATTTCACCTATACCCCCAAGGTTGTGGCCTTGCAACAGCGCCTGACGGCCTTCATGGACGAGCACATTTACCCGGCCGAGTCGGTGTACCACCACGAGGTGGCCGAGAACCGCAAGGCTGGCAACCCCTGGCAGCCCACCCGGGTGATGGAAGAGCTCAAGACCAAGGCCAAAGCGGCCGACCTGTGGAACCTGTTTCTGCCCGAGTCCAACCTCGGCGCGGGCCTGACCAACCTTGAATACGCGCCGCTGTGCGAGATCATGGGCCGCTCGCACATTGCGGCAGAGGCGTTCAACTGCTCGGCGCCCGACACCGGCAACATGGAGACGCTGGCACGCTACGCCACGCCCGCGCAGCAGCAGCGCTGGCTGGTGCCGCTGCTGGCCGGCCAGATCCGCTCGGCGTTTGCGATGACCGAGCCCGATGTGGCGTCGTCGGACGCCACCAACATCGAAGCGCGCATCACGCGCGAAGGTGATGAATACGTGATCAATGGCCGCAAGTGGTGGACCTCGGGCGCGCCCGACCCACGCTGCGAGATCCTGATCTTCATGGGCAAAACCGACCCCGACCATGCCAACCGCCACCAGCAGCAGTCGATGATCCTCGTGCCCATGAACACGCCCGGCGTGACCATGGAACGCGCGCTGCCGGTGTTCGGCTACGACCACGCGCCCCACGGCCATGGCGAGGTGAGCTTCGTGAACGTGCGTGTGCCCGTGTCCAACATCCTGCTGGGCGAGGGGCGCGGCTTCGAAATCGCGCAAGGCCGCCTGGGCCCGGGGCGCATTCACCACTGCATGCGCCTCATCGGCGTGGCCGAGCGCGCACTGGAGCTGATGTGCCGACGCGCCCTGGGCCGGGTGGCCTTTCACCGTCCGGTGGCCGACCAGGGCGTGACGCGCGAGCGCATTGCCAGTGCCCGCATCCTGATCGACCAGGCCCGTTTTCTGGTGCTCAACGCCGCGCAGATGATGGACACGGCGGGCAACAAGGTGGCCCGCAAAGAGATCGCGATGATCAAGGTGGCCGCGCCCAGCATGGCCTGCCAGGTGATCGACTGGGCCATGCAGGTGCACGGCGGGGGCGGCGTGAGTGACGACTTTCCGCTGGCAGCGGCCTACGCACAGGCACGCACGCTGCGGTTTGCCGATGGCCCCGACGAAGTGCACCGCAACGCCATCGCCAAAGACGAACTGGCCCGCTACCTGCAAAAGGGCTGAGGCAACGCCGAAAAACGCACTCGCGCACGGCGCATGAGCGGGGGCAATCAAGGGGATGGGGCGCCGCACCGCCACACGGCACACAATGACTCCAGCCCTGCGTTCTGCCCCCACGCCTCCAATGAAACCTCCGCGCCCCCACCGGGTCACCCCGTGTGTGGTGCGCCCGCCCATCTATCCAACCATCCCCCAACTTTGCATGTCTGACCGCCACCTTGCCCACTGGCCCCCCGGGCTTTCACGCGCGCTTACGCTGCCGCAAACCAACCTGTTTCACAACGCCGAGGTGTCGGCAGCCCGTTACCCGGACAAGCCTTTTCTGGTGTTCTACGACACGCTGGTGACCTTCCGGCAGTTCCAGCAACAGGCCGAGCACATCGCCGGCTTTTTGCAGCAAGTGTGTGGCGTGAAGGCGGGCGACCGGGTGCTGCTGTACATGCAGAACAGCCCACAGTGGATTTTGGTGTTCTACGGCATCTTGCGCGCCAACGCGGTGGTGGTGCCAGTGAACCCCATGAACCTCACCGACGAACTGGCCCACTATGTACAGGACAGCGGAGCGACGGTTGCCTTTGTGCCGCAGGACCTGCATGCGCAGGCCCAGCCGCTGGTGGATGTGGCGGGCGGTGGCGGCAAGTTGCAACACCTCATCGTGGCCGCCTACAGCGACTACCTGCAGGCGCCCACCGACCTGCCCGTGCCCGCCTTCGTGTCGGCGCCGCGCCAGGCCATCGACGCGCCGGGTGTCACGCTGTGGAGCGACATGCTGGCGCAGCAGCGCACGCCGGGCCCGCTGACGGCGGGGCCCGATGACCTGTGTGTGATGCCCTACACATCGGGCACCACCGGCCACCCCAAGGGCTGCATGCACACTCACCGCAGCGCCATGAGCACGCTGGTGGGCGGGGTGCAGTGGTTTGCGCGCACACAAGACACCACGTACCTGGCGGTGCTGCCGCTGTTCCATGTCACCGGCCTGTCGGGCAGCATGAACGGGCCGCTGTTCATCGGCGCCACGGTGGTGGTGCTGCCGCGCTGGGACCGCGATGCCACAGCGCAGCTCATGCAGCGTTATCGCATCAGCATCTGGCAGGCCATCTCGACGATGGTGGTGGACTTTCTGTCCAACCCGCGCATCGGCGACTACGACATCAGCAGCCTGCAGGCCATTCGCGGCGGCGGCGCAGCCATGCCCAAGGCCGTGGCGCAGCGCCTGAAGGAGCTGACGGGGCTCGACTATGTGGAAGGCTACGGCATGTCCGAAACCATGGGCGCCACCCACATCAACCCGCCGCACCGCCCCAAGCCGCAGTGCCTGGGCATGCCGGTGTTCGATGTGGATGCACGCGTCGTCGACCCGGACACCTTTGCCGAGCTGCCCCCCGGTGAGATCGGCGAGATCGTGGTGCATGGCCCGCAGGTGATGCAGGGCTACTGGAACAACCCGCAGGCCTCGGCCGACAGTTTTGTCACCATCGATGGCAAGCGCTTTCTGCGCACGGGCGACCTGGCGCAGGTCGACGCGGATGGGTATTTCTTCATGGTGGACCGGCTCAAACGCATGATCAATGCGTCGGGCTTCAAGGTGTGGCCCGCCGAGGTCGAGGCCATGATGTACGCGCACCCCGCCATCCTGGAGGTGTGCGTGATTGCCGCGCACGATGAACGCCGGGGCGAGACGGTGAAGGCCGTGGTGGTGCTGCGCGAAGGCTTCAAGGGCACCACCAGCGCGCAAGAGATCATCGACTGGAGCCGCGACCACATGGCCGCCTACAAAAGCCCGCGCATCGTGCAGTTCGTCGACAGCCTGCCCAAGTCGGCCACGGGCAAAGTGCAGTGGCGAGCGCTGCAGGAACAAGAACAAAAATGAGGGGCGCTGTAAAAATGCGCATGGGGGTGCACCGGCGCCTATCGGCCCGCGCACCGACACCCCCATCCATCCACACCCACCCCCAAACACATACGCAGACGCAGACACAAAAAACGCTCTTTTTTTGATAGCTGCTAGCGCTTATAGTTAAAGCGCTAGAGCCAAAAAATACCTCAAATCCAGCTCAAGCCCCGCCGCCTCTGGCCCACGCCCATGTCCCTGAATCCCGCCGCTCTCACCCGCCTGCACACCGCGTTGCAAACCCATGTGGACCTGGGCCTGCTGCCCGGGGCCGTGGCCCTGGTGCACCACCAGGGCCAGACCGTGCTGCATGCCGCTGTGGGCACACAGCGCCCACGGTCAGCCGCCGGCGCGCCCGCCGATGCTGCACCACCAGCGATGGCGCCAGACACCGTGTTTCGCATCTACTCGATGACCAAACCCATCGTCTCGCTGGTGGCCATGATGCTCATGGAAGAAGGCCGGCTGCTGCTGTCACACCCTGTCTCGCATTACCTGCCCGGGTTTGCGGGGCAGCAGGTGTTGGACCCCGCCACCGGCGCCATCACACCCGCCCGGCGCGAAGCCACCGTGCACGACCTGCTGCGCCACACCGCAGGGCTGAGCTACGCCTGGGAGACGGGCACCGTGCCCGACGCCTACCGCACCGCACGCATCGGCTCGCGCCGCCACAGCAATGCCCAACTGGCCGCGGCACTCGGCCCCCTGCCGCTGGTGCACCAGCCCGGTAGCTGCTGGGAATACAGCCGCGCCACCGACGTGCTGGGCGCCGTGCTGGAAGTGATCGAAAACGCCCCGCTGGGCGCCATCCTGCAACGCCGCGTGTTCGACCCGCTTGGCATGCTCGACACCGGCTTTTTTGTGCCCGCCGAAAAGCTCCACCGCCTGGCCGAGCCTTTCGCACGCGACCCGCAGACGGGCCAGGCCGCCGCATTGATTGATGTGGCCGAGCCGCCCGTGTTCGAGTCTGCGGGCGGGGGGCTGGTGTCGACGGCGGGCGACTACGCGCGTTTTCTGCAGCTCATGCTGGGCCGGGGCACGGTGGCAGGGTCGCGTGGCAGCGATGAGCCCCTGCGGCTGCTCAGCCGCGCCACCGTGGACTTCATGACCGCCGACCACCTGGGCGGCTTGCCCGTGGCCGGCGACATCCTGCCCAGCGGCTATGGCTTTGGCCTGGGGGTGGCCGTGCGCACCGCCACCGGCCTGACCACGCGCCCCGGCTCTGCCGGACACTACAGTTGGAGCGGCCTGGGCGGCACGTTCTTTTTTGTGGACCCGGCCGAAGACCTGTTTGCCATCTTGCTCACCCAAGCCCCTGGCCAGCTGCGCTACCTGTGCGAGCTGTACCCGGCGCTGGTGTACGCGGCAATGTGAGTAGGACACCCCCCTGAGCGGCTTTGCCGCTTCCCCCCGCTCTCGCGCTGCGCGCGGGCAGGGGTACGACGCCCTCGCTGCGGGGGCGGCCCTTGCTCGGCGTCCCTCGACGGGGCAGCGCCAGTTGCAACCGCTGCGCATGGCAACGGGGGCACCGGCTTACACTCGGCGTCCAGTCACGGCCCGCGACACAGCCCCACGGGCGGTACGCAGGCCCGTCAACCAGACCTCATTTTTTCCTATGCAGATTCGCTGTGCACTGGTCGGTATGCCCGGCTCGGGCAAATCCACCGTCGGACGGCAGTTGGCCCACCGCGCCGGGGTCCCTTTCATCGACCTCGACCACCGGCTCGAGCAGACCCTCGGCACCTCCATCCGCAGCTTCTTCGAAGCCGAAGGCGAGGCGCGTTTTCGTGATCTCGAATCCGAGGTCCTGGCCGACGTGATCCGCCAACCGGGCGGCATGGTCCTGTCCACCGGCGGCGGCGCCGTGCTGCGGGCCGAGAACCGCGAAGCGCTGCGCCAACTGGGCAACGTGCTGTACCTGCGCGCATCGCCCGAAGAGATCTACAAGCGCGTCAAGCACGACAAGACGCGCCCGTTGCTGCAGGGCGGCAACCCCATGGAAAAGCTGCGCGAGCTGTACGGCCAACGCGACCACCTCTACCGCGAAACCGCCCAATACGTGATCGAGACCGGCCGCCCCTCGGTGAGCACCCTGGTCAACATGGTGATGATGCAATTGGAGATGGCCGCCAGCGCCGAACAAAACGTGGCACCGCCCCCTCTGTAGCCGCTCTGCGCCCACGACAAGGGCGCTCGGTCGTCAGGGTGTGGCCACGTTCCCCTGCCCTCTCAGAACCAACCCTGCCAGGCCCGCCGCGCCGCGTTTGCAGCGCCTTCTCTTGGCGGGTGGCGCCGACACGCGTGGCTTCTTCTTTGAACAGGTTCTCACCGTAGTGGCGCTGCATCACTCCAGTGAAAGTGCACACGCGGCTGGATGTCGGCAATCTCCTTGCGCAGCAGCGCGGCCAGGCGGGCCGCCTCGCGTTGGGTGAGCCGCGCCACGGTGGTCGACAAACTGATCGCCGCAAACGCGCGCCCGCCCGCGTCCACCACGGCATGGCCCACGGCGGCGGTGTTGGTGTTCAGGCAACCACCGCTGCGGGCATAACCCAAGGCATGGGTCTGGGCCAGCAGCTTGCGCAGCGCGGGTTGATCGAGCCCGCCATAGCGGCCCAGCGATGCGGCATTGGCCTGCAGCGCAGCGTCAATCAGCGCATCGTCCTGTGCCGCCATGAGCGCCAGTCCTGCGGCGCCCACGCCCAGAGGGCGACGCCCCCCGACCGTCACACTCAACGGCGGGTCAAGCCGCTGCACATTGGTGTGGGCGTAGCAGACCGCCTCATGGCCGCTGAGCACGAACAGATAGGCCGCATACCCCGTGGCATCGGCCAGACGCTGCAAGTTGGCCGTGAACAGCGGTGCCACGTCGTGCCGACCGCGCGCGGCCAGGCCATGCTCGAACGGACGGCGACCGAGCACATAGCCCCGCCCCTCGGGCAATGCGGCCACCAAACGCGCGGCCATCATGTCCTGCAGCAGCCGGTGCACGGTGGGGTGGGGTATGCCGGACTGGCGCGCAATGTCTGAGAGCGACAGGCCTCGCGCGTCGTAGCGCGAAAGTTGGTCGAGGATGCGCAGCACGCGGTCGAGCACCAAAGTGGCCATGGTTGTCCATGCAGTGGAAAGAGCGATTGTAGGAAGCGGGGTGCCCACCTAAATTACCGACCACGCTGATTCCTATTCATAAAGCCACATTGGAGACACACGCCATGACACATTCCCTCGCCACCCCACACCCCACACCCCGGGGCTCCCGCCGCACCCTGCTGTGCACCGCTGCCGCCTGCGCACTGCTCGGCCTGGCCGCCGGCCCGCTGGCCGCACAAGAGACCGCTTTCCCCTCCAAGCCCATCCGCTTCATCGTGCCCTATGCACCCGGCGGCACCACCGACCTGGTGGCACGCACCGTGGGCGCGCACATGGCTCAGACGCTGGGCCAACCGGTCATCATCGAAAACCGGGCAGGTGCTGGCGGCAACATCGGCATGGATGCCGTGGCCAAGGCCGCGCCCGACGGCTACACCGTGGGCATGGGCGCCATCTCCACCAATGCGCTCAATCCGCACATCTACAAGAAGATGCCGTTCGATCCGCGCAAGGACTTCACCGCCGTCGGCTTGTTGGGCAACTCCACCATCGTGCTGGAAGCGGGCCCTGCACTGCCCATCAAGACGGTCGCCGAGCTGCTGGACCACCTGCGCAAGAACCCCGGCCTGCCCTACGCCACGGCTGGCGCGGGCACATCCATGCACCTGGCGGGGGTGCTGTTTGCGCAAATGAGCAAAACCGACCTGGTACACATCCCCTACAAGGGAAGCGCGCCACTCATCACCGACCTCATCGGTGGCCAGGTGCCTTTGGCCTTCGACAACCTGCCTGCATCGCTGCCCCACATCCAGGCAGGCAAGCTGCGCCCCTTGGCCGTGGCCGGTGCCCAGCGCTCGCCCGCTCTGCCCGAAGTCCCCACCCTGGCGGAAGCTGGCTTGCCCGGTTATGCGGTGGACCCGTGGTTCGGCGTGTACGGCCCCGCCGGGCTCAAAGCCCCCATCACGCAACGCCTGAACAAAGCCCTGGCCGATGCGTTGGGCGACCCTGCCGTCAAGAGCAAGCTGGTGGCGGCCGGCTTCACCCCGCGCAGCACCAGCGCGGCCGACTTCGACGCCCTCACCCGCAGCGAATATGAGCGCCTGGGCCAGGTTGCCCGAAGCGCGCACATGAGCGCGGACTGATCCACTGCATCCCGGCCCGCGACCATGACCACCTCCCTTGACGCCACCCACAACCCCCAGCTGCGCAGCTGGGTCGCCTCTGCCAACGTGCGGGGCTGTGACTTCCCCATCCAGAACCTGCCGTTCGGCCGCTATCGCCAGGCCGCAGGCAGCGACCCGGCCTTGCGCATCGGCGTGGCCATCGGCGACCAGATCCTGGACCTGCAGGCCGTGGGCCTGGCAGCCTCGAACGACATGAACGCGCTCATGGCTGCCACGCCTGCCGCGCGCCAGGCCCTGCGCCAGCAGCTGTCCGAAGGCCTGCGCGAAGGCAGCCACCAACAAGCCACCTGGTCCCAAGCGCTGCTGCCCCAAAGCGACGCCGAGATGGCCCTTCCCTGCCACATTGGTGACTACACGGACTTCTACACCAGCGTGCACCACGCCACCACGGTGGGCAAGCAGTTCCGCCCAGACAACCCGCTGCTGCCCAACTACAAATGGGTGCCCATTGGCTACCATGGCCGCGCTTCGTCCATCGGTATCAGCGGGCAGCGTGTCAAGCGTCCGCTGGGCCAGACCAAGGCACCCGACGCTGTTGCACCCGTGCTGGGCCCCTGCAAGCGCCTGGATTACGAGCTGGAGCTGGGCTGGTTTGTCGGCCAGGGCAATTCCCAAGGCGAGCCGATCGCCATCGGCCAGGCAGAGGAGCACCTGTTCGGTGTGGCGCTGTTCAACGACTGGAGTGCGCGCGACATCCAGGGGTGGGAATACCAGCCCCTGGGGCCCTTTCTGTCCAAGAACTTCGCCAGCACCCTCTCGCCCTGGGTGGTCACCATGGAAGCCCTCGCCCCGTTCCGCGCGCCCTTCGAGCGGGACGCCGCCGACCCGCAGCCTCTGCCGTACCTTGACTCGGCGGACAACCGCAGCCAGGGCGCCTTCAGCATCACGCTGGAAGTTCTGTTGCAGACCGCGCGCATGCGCGACGCTGGCGAAGCCCCGGTACGGCTGTCGACCACCAACAGCCGCCGCGCAGCGTACTGGACGCCCGCGCAGCTGGTGGCGCACCACACCGTGAACGGCTGCAACCTGCAGCCGGGCGATCTGATGGGATCGGGCACCCTCTCGGGCCCCGAGGCCACCGAGGCCGGCTCGCTGCTGGAATTGACGAACGGCGGCAAGCTCCCGATCACGCTACCCCATGGGGAACAGCGCGGCTTCCTGGAAGACGGGGACACGCTCATCCTCAAAGGCTGGTGCGAGCGAGACGGCGCCGTGCGCATCGGCCTGGGCGAAGCCCGGGGGACAATCGTCGGCTGACCGTGCTTGCGTCGCTTCGCGCAGGGGCTCCCAAGGCGCTGGGCCCATGCCGTGGAACGGCGCAGCAATGACGGCTTCGCTGTTCGGGAGCTCGTGCATTGTTTTGCACTCTGCAACGATGCAAATGCCGCCGTTCTGGGCGCGAGAAGCCCACCACGCGCTGCAACAGCGCGGGGATCGGCCAGTGCCAGTGCCAGTGCCAGTGCCAGTGCCAGTGCCAGTGCCAGTGCCAGTGCCAGTGCCAGTGCCAGTGCCAGTGCCAGTGCCAG